>Ga0210389_10000004_pt1 | contig 291559 bp, 300 predicted proteins | sample IncBWH28OmetaG_FD_160127 | JGI IMG/M metagenome (GOLD analysis project Ga0210389, IMG submission 160127) | Forest soil microbial communities from Barre Woods Harvard Forest LTER site, Petersham, Massachusetts, United States - Inc-BW-H-28-O ...
GGGGAAGGCTGTCGAACACTTGGAACAAGGCTTGCGGCAATTGTTTGAGGCTGCCGACACCCCGAAGCCCGTGACGAGGCACCGCAGAGGTGTGCCCGCGAAGCGGCGGGCGGCGCGATTGCCCAAGTAGTACCCGGCTTTATTGCACGGCCGTCGGGGCAAATCTCAGAATCGTGCTGAAGCGGCAATATTACAGTGATAATAATGAACTTGTAGAATTGTCGGTTCTCCGTTAAAACTGCATCGAGTTTCTGCTTTTGTGGAAAGGGGAATGACATGCGTATTGGTTCGATTTCGCATCCCTTGCTGATGTTGATCGCTGGCGGCACGGTCTCCCTGATACTGGCTGCGGGATCTGCGCGCGCGGCGCAGCGCGCGCAGACCGATCTGGTGGAGTTCGAGAAGATGACCTGGGTAGAAGTGAAGGCCGCGCTCGCGGCGGGCAAGACGACGGCGCTCATCTACACCGGCGGTACCGAGCAACGAGGCCCCCAGCTCGCGAACGGCTACCATAACTTCGCTGCGCATGCGCAGGTCGAGGCGATCGCGAAAGAACTCGGCAATGCTATCTTCATGCCCGTGCTGCCCTACACTCCGAACGATGCAGAAGCGCTTCCCGGTACCATCGGGATCACGAACGAGCTGCTCGCTGCCATGCTCGAGCGCATCACGGAGGAATCGATCCTCAACGGTTTCCGCAACGTGATTTTGATGGGCGATCATGGTGGAGGCCAGCCGCAGGTCTACCAGGACGTCGCCCTGAAGCTCGACCGACGCTACCGGCCAAACGGAGTTCGTGTGTTCTACTGTGACCAGGTCTATAGGCCCGCCAATGATGCGTTCGATCAGTACCTGGCGCAGCACGGCTATCCACTCGGCCTCCACGGTTACCTTTTTGACACCTCGATAATGATGTATCTCGACAAGGACAACGCATGGGTGCGCAGAGATCTGGTCTCCACTGCAGTGGGAGATCCCGTCGTCGATGGCAAGGTGCAGATCGGGCCGCAGAGTCCACAAAACGGAATCCTGGGTGACGCGCGCCGCTCAACGGCGGAGCTGGGAAAGCGCGCGTTCGACATGAAGGTCGATTACGCGGTCGGGCAGATTCGCCGTTTCCTAGCCGGCGGGTATTAGTGGTGAGTCACACCTCCCAGGAGCCGATATCGGAATGCCATTGGCTTTCAATGCGATGAACCGGCGATTCGCCCGCCGCGAGGGAAGCTATCTACATGACACGACGGGTCGTCGGTACCTCGATGGCTCCGGCGGCCCGGCCGCGTTCAGCCCTAAAAGCGCTCAACGGCGAGGACGCCAATGTCCCTAGTGCCTTATTCGGTCAGCGGGCGATGGCGCGAGAGGCTTCATCACTTGCTCCTGCAGTGGTTTCACCACGTCGCGCAAGCGGTTGCATGGCGTGAGGGCCACGTTGGACAGCTTTCACTTCACCCTGAACCATGCGCAAAGGCGCTCCCTTCACTGGATCCCCAAAGGATCAGCCGTGAGCTCGCTCGCCGATGACAGAATGGCTGCCCTCTGGGGGCACTCGCCGAATTGCCTGTGGAACTCGAGGGAACAACACGTCAAGTCCCATTCGTTGTGCGTCACACCGATATGCCTCTGGTCGCATTCTGCACCTTGCGCTGATCGCTGCCCTTTTTGAGCTGCTGTCAGCGCAGACACGGGCGGAGCCGAGCTTGCCTCAGTTCGGTTGTTCTGGCGGGAAACGGCATGCGGTCATCACCTTGGAGGGTCGGATCAAGCAGGGCGGCCTCGAAGGCAGATTCTCGATGCAGGCAGATCTGCAGAATGGTGGCTACCTTGTACAACGCGATTTCGGGCTCTTTTCCGAAGGCACAGGGTTTGACGGCAAAACCGCTTGGTCACGCGATCGCTCGGGAGCTTCGCATGATCTGAATGCCAAGGCTGCACATGCAATCGCGATAACCGAGAGTTGGATTCTGCGTCACGGATGGTGCGGCGCTCACAACGCTGTAACCCAACAAATCCCCGACGAGACCGACACCGTTTGGCAAGTGACGCCCGACGGAGGGGTTACCGCGACCCTACGTTTCGCGCGCGACAGCGGCGCGCTGTTGCAATCGGAATATCGCGTCTGGGGCAACCGCCTGGTCCGCCACTACGGGGATTGGCGCGACATCGGGGATGGTGTCAGCGTCGCCTTTTCCGAACGCGATGAAGATCCGGAAGACGAGGATAGCGAAGAGGTCGCCATCACGTCGGCTCACTTAGATTCGAAGTTCTCCGCCAACTCGCGCTTTCGGCGTCCGGCGCAGCCGGCCGACTATGAAATTCTAGGCGGCGCGGATTCGACCACCGTTCCATACGAAGATGACGGCGCCGCTAGGATCTATGTCCCGGTCTTCGTCGGTGGCAAGGGCCCTTTCGCGTTCGAGATCGACACGGGCGGCCACTTGATTCTTGGCAAGGACTTAGCAGCGACGCTCCAGTTGAGCGCGGCCGGGAGCTTCGCCAACACTGGGGCCGGCACGGGCATTCTTCAGGCGGGCATGGTCGCGGGACAGGAGATCAGAATCGGCGATGCCCTCTTGCACCGCCAAGTCGCCAAAGTCCGGTCATTCGTGAATGACCGCACCACGGGTCATCCACCGCGTTTGGGGCTGCTGGGACTCGAGCTTTTCGAGCGCTTCGCCGTCGCTGTCGATCGTGGAAAGAAGACGGTGACGCTCACGCCGCTCGAAGGATTTAAGAGCGGGAAGGGTATCGCGTTACCGATTCGTTTCATTGAAGACGCCCCTTTGACGGAGGGAAGTTATCGGGGCGTCAAGGGTGACTTCGAGATCGATAGCGGCAATGCCGGCCCGACCCTCATCGAAGGCTATTGGGCCAAGCACCATGCACTGGAGAAAGCGTTAATGCATGGTACTCCCTGGATCGGCGGTACCGGTGAAAAGGAGTGGCTGAGCCGCGCCGATCTGACCTTGGGTACTGTGAAGCTGCCGCACGAAATAGTGAGCTATGTCGGCGAGGCGCCACGCGGTGCGGAATCGACGCATCTGCAGGCCGGCCTGAGCGGCGAGTGGGCCCTTCGCCGTTATGATATGACCTATGACTATCGCCATGGCGTCGTGTGGATTGGACAGCGGCATGGTGGACCGGAGCCGCCCTCAAATCATACAGGCTTGCAGATTCGGAAACTTGCCGATGCCCTGACGGCGGCGAATGTCTTTCCCGGCTCACCGGCCGACGTCGCGGGAATCAAACCGGGGGATCGCATTCTCGCCGCCGGCGGCCATGACGCGTCGACACTCACAGTTCGCGACGCCGCTTTCTTGATGCAAGGACCCATCGACTCCGACCTCACGGTCGTAATTGCGCCGGCGGCGGGCGGCGATGCGAAGACTTTGAAGCTGCGCTTGGTAGAGCTGGTCCGATGATTCGCCAAGGCCGAAACATGATCTGTAGCAGAGCGTAGGACAGCTGTCGGCGCGTTCAGACCGTAGGGGATCTCGGTGCAGGCGGTCCAATACTGCGGGACTTTACGTACCTTTGTTGCAATTCAACCATCAGCAAGAAATCGGCGCGTAGAACAGCAGTTCCTAGCCCGCCCGTGCTAACTGTGCGTCACGTTTCAAACAAACCCTGGAGCCGGAAGACTGGGCCTAGGGCGGCATCTCGCGCAGTGCCAGCCTCGGCGCCAAGCCGACATATGTCGCCGGCGTCAGTGCCATCAGGCGAGTCTTTTCCTCGGGGGGCAAGGCAAGGGACGCGATGAACCCACGCATGACCTGCTCATCCACGGGCTGGCCTCGCGTGAAGGATTTAAGGCCATCGTAGCCGTCGGGAATGCCATGGGCGCGCATCACAGTTTGCACCGCCTCGCCCAATACCTCCCACGCGCGATTCAGATCCTCGGCCACTCGCGCCGCGTCCAGTTCAATTTTCTCGAGCCCCGTCGCCAACGAGCGGAAACTCAATACCGAATGACCGATCGCCACGCCGACATTGCGCAGCACGGTCGAGTCGGTCAGATCGCGCTGCCAACGCGAGATGGGAAGCTTGTCGGCGAAGTGACCCAAGAGCGCATTGGCCAGCCCGAGATTGCCCTCCGAGTTTTCGAAATCGATCGGATTGACCTTGTGGGGCATGGTCGATGAGCCGACTTCCCCGGCAACCGGCCGTTGCTTGAAGTAACCGATCGAGATATAGCTCCACATATCGCGGGAAAAATCCAGCAGCACGGTATTTGCGCGCATCAGGGCATGACAATACTCCGCGATCCAATCGTGCGGCTCGATTTGCGTCGTATAGGGGTTCGATTTAAGCCCTAGCGATGCTACGAGTGTCGCGCTGAATGCCGGCCAATCCACCTGCGGCAGAGCCGCGGTGTGCGCATTGAAGTTGCCGACCACCCCGTTCATCTTGCCGAGGATGGTCACGCGCCCGATACCATTGCGCTGTACCTCGAGACGCGCGGCGACGTTGGCGAGTTCTTTTCCGACAGTCGTCGGACTCGCCGTCTGCCCGTGCGTGCGCGACAGCATTGCAACGCTTGCGTAACGCTGCGCGAGCCCATCCAGCATGCTGCCCAAGCTCTTCAGCATCGGCAGCAACAAGGTCTCACGCGCCCTCTTGAGCATCAATGCGTAAGCGAGATTATTGATATCCTCGGAAGTGCAGGCAAAGTGCATCCACTCGAGTTGAGGCAGCGTCGCGCCGCGCGCACGCAGTTCAGCGCGCAGCCAATATTCGACCGACTTGACGTCGTGGTTGGTGCGCGCCTCGATTTGCTTGATGGCGGCCACATCGGTTGACTCTGGATTGCTTGCGAGTGTCGTGAGCAATTCACGGGCGTCGAGCGGCAGCTTCGCCAGTGCCTGGGCCGCCGGACCCGCCGCCAGCGCAAGAAACCAGGCGCATTCGACGCGTACCCGCTCGCGCATGAAGCCGGCTTCACTGAATATGCGGCGCACTTCGCCGAGCTTGGCGGCATATCGGCCATCGAGAGGAGACAGAGCGTCTGACAAAGGGGTGGACATACGCGCCTTACTCCGCAGGATCAGTATGGTAGAACCGCGCTATTCTACCACTCAAGCTGCCGGCGCTCCGAAGTCGAGGCGCTGAAGCCTGCATCCCAGGTGGCGCCATCAGTGCGGGCAAGAAATATCATCACGTGCGGCATAGAAGAGTTGTGGATGTCGTGGCCGATTGCATAGCCCCCCCTCTTTCCCCATCATGTAAGCCATTGCGCCGGGCTCCGGCGTTGCTATCCGATTAAAGGCAAGCGCAGCTCGGGTGCGGCCTTTCATTTGGGCCTTCGAGGTGCCGGCGCAGAGCCCACTTTGTGCTTTCGAGATAGAGGGGAAGAACCGTGCGCGCGCCGGCGGGGCTGTAGCATATGGGTATGCGTAACTTGGGATTCCAAAACTCCCGATCATCCAAGCCGGTCGCCCCAGTCCCAACTGCCCAAGACCGCCAGACCAGGCAGACAAAGCCATTATTACCCTTGACCGCCGTTTCGTAGCCGTGACTGCCCAGAACTAGAACGCTCGCGTCGCCGGAAATCGACGCAGGCGCGGCGCTTCGTGCCAGCGCGATCTCCGTAGAGGCACTTGCCTCGAGGCATTGCTCGATAGTTCCCACGACCGGATAAGCGGGTTTCGCATCCTCGGCGCCGGCCGTCCCGATGGCTCCGAGCAGCAAAGCCAGTCCGAACACCTCGATCATCGGTCGTGTTCTTGCCGCACAGGCCGTCTCTGTCAACTGACTGGTCTATCTGTAGAGGCCACGTTGCTGCGCTCCCAACCTAGCTTAGTTTTCTATGACTTTGTACGCCATGACGAAGATCCGACCATTTCGGCCATTGGTTTTTGAAATCGCCGCAAGCGGTTAGACTCGCGCTGAAGAGGTACTCCGCTGATCTCATGCCCGAAAACGCATGAAGCAGCACTAGGAGCGAAATGAGCGGTAAGAGAAAACGAGTTGCAATACTGGGTTTCGAGGGAGCTATGGCTCTGGACATCGTCGGACCATTTGATGCATTTAGCGTTGCCGCCGCCTCGAGCGATGTCAGTCAGCCTCAGACCTGTTATGAAGTTGTTATGTTAGGTCTTACCGCGTCAACTTTTGCGACCGAGTCAGGGCTCATTTTCAAACCTCATAGCACTGTCGAGAAGGCCCTTCCCATCGACACGTTGATCGTTCCCGGCGGTGTGGGTCTCCGAGTGCCAAAGACTCAGGCTGCGGTAGCGGCATGGATCAAGAGCGTCACACCCAGAATCCGCCGTATCGCGACCGTCTGCACCGGTGTCTACGGAGTTGCGCCCACAGGACTTCTGGACGGACACAAGGTGACGACCCATTGGAAGCATGCAAGCGACCTGGCTCAGAAGTTCCCGCGTCTTAATGTGGATGCGAAGCCGCTCTTTTGCAAAACAGGCAAAATGTACACCTGCGGAGGAATCACCGCCGGCATTGATCTGTCCCTAGCGCTAATAGAAGAGGACTATGGACCCTCCGTTGCCCTTGCTGTGGCGCGCGAACTCGTGGTTTATCTGAAGCGTCCCGGCGGACAAGAGCAATACTCGGAACCACTTCAATATCAAACTCAGGCAAAGGATCAATTTGCGGATTTGGTCGCGTGGATGCAGGGGCATTTGCGACGAGATCTGGGAGTCGAACAGTTGGCCAGCCGAGTCCATTTGTCACCTCGACATTTCAGCCGGGAATTCAGCAGCAGGTTCGGCATGGCGCCGGCATCATTTGTGAGCGAAATGCGACTCAACGAAGCGAAGGCGCGACTCGTCTCTCCTCGCGAATCGGTGGAATCGATCGCAGACTCTCTCGGATTCCAAAGTCCCGATGGATTTAGGCGTGCATTTGAAAAGCGATTTGGTATCGCCCCGAGCCACTACAGACGACAGTTTTCATTGAGTCAATCTGCCAGGACAATGCCCGACGCTTGAAGTCCACTTCGGTCTCTCATCAAGATGGGCAATCACGTCTGCGCGGGATTGATGAATCATTCTCAACGCTGCCGGCAAGCCGACCGACGACTCCACGATGTCGAGTCGTGCGTCCGCGGGCTGATGGTAGAGGGGAACGCTGATATCACCAAAAGTGGTCAAGGCGAGGCGCTTTCGAGAATCGCGCCCACAGAATGGCTGCTCGTGCCTTTGACAGCGCTATTTCCGGCACTCGCGTGAGACGCTCAGGAAAAACTCTCATCATGAAGGGCGAAACGTCTCGCTTTGAGAACGAAACGACACTACTGTCTGCCCACAGGGTGGTGACATCGCTCGAGCCGCCTGCTGTAATGCCCGGCATTTTATTCTTGGATGAGCGTGCTAGATTGGGTGTCTGCAAGGCTTGCTAACACGCAGCTCTCCAACGAGGGACACATGTCAAAACTGCCGCTGACCGCGCTGGCGACATTTGAAGTTGCAGCGCGAAAGAACACGTTTGTAGCAGCAGCGGATGTGCTCCATGTGACCTCGTCCGCGGTATCTCGACAGATCCGCAGCCTCGAGAATCGGCTCGGCTATGCTCTTTTCGATCGCTCGGGAAAGACCATACGCCTGACGGAACGCGGCGCCATGCTGCTACCGACCATTCAGAGCGGCTTTTCTGAGTTGCGGCGTGCTGTAGAGGTGGCCCGCCACTTCACCGATTCGCGTCGCCTGAGCCTGACGATGCTGGCATCATTCCTGCAACGCTGGCTGCTGCCGCGCCTGCATGATTTTCAGACTCGCAATCCGACGATCGACTTGAGGTTCAGTACCTCCTCGCAAATTGCGAATTTTGTGGATTCCGACTTCGATGCGGGAATTCGCCTGGGCGGTGGACGCTGGAAGGATCTGAAGTCCATCCGAATATTCGATGAATGGTTGGTGCCAGTGGCCCGGCCAGAGCTCGTGAAGCGAATCGGCCTCATCGATAAAAAATCCATGATCAGTAAGCTTTCCTTGCTGCATGCCGAGGATGAGCCTTGGTCGATTTGGATCAATGCAGCGTTCGGTCAAGACATAGCTCTGCCGGCCGGCCCAAGAATGGATGACTCCATCGGCGTACTTGTCGCTGCAGAGCGTGGCCAGGGAATTGCGTTGGCGCGCTGGTCGCTGGTCAACGCCGATGTGGCGAGCGGCCGACTGGCGTTGGCGGCGAGTACAGCGATCACCTTCCATCGCACCTACTATTTTGTCGCACCACCTGCCAAATACGACTTACCCGCCGTGCGGGCCTTCCGTGACTGGCTGGTCGATACCGGACGGCGCGTCGAGCCGCCGCCAGTCACGGTGCTGCCACGGCATGCCCCCCGCGCTGATTCGTAATCTGGTCGCGCGCTCTTCTCATCTGTCGTGCTGCGCATCGCCACCATTACCCGATAGCGTTTCGGCGAAAGCTCAGGTCTCACAGTCGAGAGAGGAAGCAGATGCCAGAACTTCCTCGATCTCATCGAGCGAGCGCACCTCTTGCTCGGGGCCGCCGGGAAGACGCTCTCGCGTCTGACCCGCGCGATTGCACCAGACCACCCGGTAGCCAAACGCGCTGGCGCCGTATGCGTCCCAGCCGTTGGCCGACACGAACAGGATGCGTTCGGGTGGCGCATCGAGTGCATCGACCGCCAGACGATAGACCCGTGCGTCCGGCTTGTAGACCCCAACTGCATCTGCCGAGAATATTGTATCGACGAGACCTCGTACTCCGGCCGCTTGTGCTGCTGCCTCGATCATGCGTTCGGTTCCGTTCGATAGGATGAGGCAACGGACACCCGAGCCGTGCAGCTTCATCAGCGCGTGTTTTGCATCATCGAACACCGGCACTGTCCAATACAGGTCGAGCAGCTCGTCTCGCAGTCCCGCGTTGACGATCGAGAGCGATTCGAGCGCGTAGTCCAATGCATCTGCCGTTACGCACTCGAAGTTGACGTATCTACCTTGCAAGCTGCGCAGCCACGTGTACTGAAGTTGCGTTTCGCGCCAGCGAGTTACCAACAGTGCTGCATCTGCGCTGGGTGCGACCGTGGCCACGTGCTGCTGCACGCGCCCCCGAAAATCAAATAGCGTGCCATAGGCATCAAATACGCATGCCACCGGGCCGGGCGCATCGCTGCTCATCGATAACCAGATCCGGTGGAAGACTTCGCCGCGCGGCACCGCTCCTGCTTCATTCGGGTGGTCGCTGGGTGCGCGTGCTTCACTATTCTGATCACCCGGCCTCCCGGTTCACCGTCCGGACCGTCGGGAATCTCATGCATTGCCGAGCCGCAGTCGCGGGATCTCGGCAAAATACCTGGCGCCGAGTTCAAGTATATCGTCATTAAAATCATATGAAGGGCTATGCAGCGGGCAGCCTCCACGCTCCGGAGCCGTGCCGTTTCCTAGAAATACGAACGCACCCGGTATCGCCTCGAGAAACGCGCCAAAGTCCTCCGAGGCCATGGCCGGCTTCGTATTGCCGTCGACCATGCTCCCGCCAACTATGTTTGTCGCAGCGGCGACTGCGACCGGCACACAAGTTGCGGAATTGACCGTTGGAGCAAATTCGTGCGTGTACTCGACTTCACAGTGCGCACCGCAACTACTGGCGATGCCATCGCAGATCTCTCGCATCCGGCTCTCAAGTAGTTTCTGAACATCTGGCGAGTAGCTGCGCGTGTCGCCTTTGATTACGACGTTGGTCGGCACGGCGTTGCGAATCCCGTCGGTGTGTATCTCAGTGCAGGACACAACTGCCGGAAGACTCGGATCGAGGCTACGAGACACTATCGTCTGCAGCGCCAGGATAATCTGCGACGCCGCGACGATTGGGTCGATGCCCATATGCGGCCGCGCGGCATGCATGCCGCGGCCGCGAATGCGGATAACGAAGTTATCTTCGCTCGCCATGATTCCACCAACACACGTCGCAAACTGTCCCGCCGGCAGCCCAGGCCAGTTGTGAAGACCGTAAATCTCATCGATGGGAAATCGTTCAAGCAGTCGGTCGTCCAGCATCGCCTTGGCGCCCCTTCCATGCTCTTCCGCCGGCTGAAATATCAGCCGCACGGTCCCATTGAAATCCTGGCGCTCCCGGATGAGCGCCGCCGCACCAAGTAACATCGCCATGTGTCCGTCGTGTCCACATGCGTGCATCTTGCCGTTGACTTGCGATGCGTAGGGCCGGTCCGTCGCCGCTTCGCCAATGTTGAGCGCATCCATATCGGCCCGCAGGGCGATGACGCGTTTGCCATCGCCTACCTTGAGGCTCGCGACAACCCCGGTGCCACCGATCCGGCGATGCACCGTGAAGCCGTAGTTTTCCAGTATCTGCCCTACGGATTCCGATGTTTGGTGCTCCTCGAACCCTGTCTCCGGATGCTGGTGGAACCTATGGCGCCATGCAACCATCTGCGCACTCAGGTCAACGGAAACGCCTGGATTTGCTGCCATTCGCAAATACTCCTGAAGTTTTTGGACCGGTCCCGGCAGCGTTGGCCTAACCGGGGATTGCCGCTCACGCGCATCGCCACGCACTTGCCGCGCGCTGGGCTGAACCGCGTCGCACTCCTCGGCGTGCCGTCAACCCCTCGGCATATCGCAGCGAGCGCGGTCAGCAATATCACATGCGCGACGCAGGCGGCGCCAGCGATCTTTGCATCCGTCATGCGACCTTTTTGTTGCGATCGTAGCTGCTTGGTTCGGCCGTGTGTCGCCGCAAATTCGATCGAATGCCTCCCACAACGATCAGGACACCCCGGGCTGCCTCGTCATAAAGCGATCGGCGGTTGCGGGGAGCTAGGTGAGTTTGGATGCTACGCCAAAGTACTTAACGATCCTCTTAAGGGATCTGAGTAGGTCGTCGGCGACGGCTGACGGTCGCTGATTTCTCTGTCGCGACAACGCTTCTCTACGCTCAGCAGACGCGTCTGCCGCTCGACGCGTTTTAATGCGACGCCATGGTTACGGGCGTTCCGTCGGAATACAAGGTCACCATAACGCTAAAGATGGTGACGGGCTCCGGATCTCCCCGAAATCCTTTTATCGGTACTCCATTAAGATCCGCACCCCACGCGACGCCATCGGTGTGGGCAAGGAACATCATCACATGCGGAGACCAGGGGTGGCCGTCCCCGTGGTCGCCCCCTTTCGACATCATGAAAGCTAGCGCGCTGGGGTCGGGCGCTGCTATCCGCTTTGAGGCAACCGCATTTCGGGTGCGCTTCTCCATTTCGGCCCTCGAGGCGCCGGCGAGAGCCCATTTCGTCCTTTCAAAATAGGCGGGAAGGACTGTGCGCACGCCGGCAGGATTGAAGCATATGGGTGCACGAAACTTGGGATTCCAAAAATCCGGATCATCAAAGCCGCCCGGGCCCGCCCATGACCGCCAGACCAGGCAGACAAAGCCGTTCTTACCCTTGATCGCCGTTTCGTAGCCGTGACGGCCAAAGACTAGAACGCTCGCATCGCCGGAAATCGAGGCAGGCGCGGCGGTTCGTGCCAGCGCGATCTCCGCAGGAGCACTTGCCTCGAGGTATTGCTCGATAGGCGCCATGACCGGATAAGCGGGTTTCGCATCCTCCGCGCAGGCCGTCCCGATGGCTCCAAACAGGAAAGCCAGTCGGTACAGATCGTTCATCGGTCGTCTTCTTGTCCGCACGAGTCCTCTCCGTCAATCACATAGTCGGTTGGCGAAATGACAAAGTATCGACGAAAGCCGTACGCGTGTCAACAGCACAGGGTTAAGGTCGAAGTGATGCGCCGGCCTCGATGGTCTACTGGAACCACGATATAGCTGTCCGCGAACGAGCTAATCGCCAATCTCTTTGGCGCCAGCGATGAGAGCATCGCTGACGCCGGCGGGCCGCTCACGATCCAATGGCTCGCCGACAGCTTCATAGACATCCTACCGTCGCAGCGCGTACGAAGTCCGCTGGGCGCCTCTAATGCGAATGCGGCAGTCCCGATGGATTTAGGCGTGCATCTGCAAAGCGATTTGGTATCGCCCCAAGCCACTACGGACGACAGTTTTCATTTGGTCAATCTGCCAGGCCAATGCCTGACGCATGATGCCGAGTCGTTGTCGTCAAATGGCTTAAAGCGTCGCTTATGTGTCATTGTGGCCGCCAGCGCCCGCCCAATATACTCAGCCCACCCTCTAAAGTTTGAGTGAAGGAGCAGCGAAAATGCAGTTTCCCATCCGATCGGCGGCCTTGTCCGCCATTCTCGGCTTGGTCGTCGGCGCAACCCTGTCCACTTCGGCCGGCGCGCACCCCGATCCTGCGAAAAAGCAAGTCGCAATCCTGATCTTCAATAATGTCGAGGTCATCGACTATTCTGGCCCGCTCGAAGTGCTCTCCGACGCCGGGTTCGACGTGTTTACCGTCGCGGCCACCCAAGATCCCGTCACGACCAGCGCGGGGGACGCGGTGAAACTGACACCCAAGTACACATTCGCGGACGCCCCCCAAGCCGATCTCATCGTCATTCCCGGTGGCGGTTTCGAGGCTGCCAAGGACAGTCCGACGGTGGCGTGGATCAAACGCGCGAGCGAGCATGCCGCGCATACCATGTCGGTTTGCAATGGCGCATTCACCTTGGCCAACACGGGGCTGTTGGACGGCTTGAAAGCGACGACGACGGCGGGAAATATCAATCGGTTTCGGCAAACTTTCCCCCAGATCAAGGTGACGCCCGAGGAGCGGGTGGTCGACAACGGCAAGATTCTTACTACGGCGGGCCTATCGGCGGGAATCGACGGCGCCTTGCACATGGTTGATGTCATGAAGGGCGAGGGGGCCGGGCGGAGCGTGGCGAACCTTATTGAATATGACTGGCGCCCGAACGGGTCCTATGTCCGCGGCGCCATGGCCGACCGATTCATCCCCCGCCTAGACCGCATCATTGGCACCCTCAAGGCCGGTGAGACTATCGACTTCAACCTCAAGGGCGACAAAGACAGCTGGGAGTGGATGGTGTGGTATTCGACCAAACTGTCACCAGCCGAACTCTTCGCCAAGCTCAAAACCGCCTATGAGAACGCCTATTCACTGGACGGGGGGCCCTGGGCGCCGAAGAGCGTCCGGACAGAGCCTAACGGACCGTTGGCCGCGAACATGCGGTTCGATGACCGCGACGGCCGCCATTGGAAAGGCACGCTCTCGCTGGATTCGGTCGAAGGCGAAGCGAATCAGGTGGCCATTCGCATCGCCGTCGATCGGATCGGCTAGGCGAGTTGCGCAGCGGCGCTTCCGTGCGCGACTCTCATTCGCGCTTTTGCCGTGCGATGCGAGCGGGTCAATCGCACCGGAAAAGGTAACGCTGGCCGTCCAATGGAGCGGCCAGATCGGATCGCAACGCGCGGTGTGCCGCGCCGACGAATGGCCTTCACAGTCATGGTGCGGCGGGTCGGGGATCGTTCATCCTTTCTGCCGCAGATTCACGCTCGCGGCGCGAAAGGTAGGGTATGGAATTTACGGACGCGATTACACTCGAGGGACAGCGGGTCTCGCTGGTACCGCTTTCGCGCCGGCACGAGGCCGATCTGATCGAAGCGGTAACGGATGGCGCGCTGTGGCTCCTCTGGTACACAACGATCCCGGCGCCGGAGCACATGCGCGCGGAAATCGACCGTCGGCTCCTGCTGCAGATGCAGGGATCGATGCTGCCGTTCGCGGTCGTCGAGCGATCCAGCAACCAAGCAGTGGGTATGACCACGTTCCTGAACGTCGACGCGGCCAACCGACGCGTGGAGATCGGCGCGACGTGGTACAGAAAGCGCGTGCAGCGCACGGCGCTGAACACGGAATGCAAGCTTCTCCTGCTGACCCACGCGTTCGAAACGTTGGCGTGCATCGCCGTCGAATTTCGCACGCATTTCATGAACCAGCCGAGCCGCACGGCGATCGAGAGACTGGGCGCCCGGCTCGACGGGGTACTGAGACAGCACCAAATTGGCCGTAATGGCACAATCCGCGATACCTGCGTCTACAGCATCGTCGATCGCGAGTGGCCGACGGTGAAGGCTCACCTCAGCTGTCAGCTCACCGCGCCGCGCGAGGCGTGCGGCCATGCCCCGTAGGAGATCCGTATCTTGCGAGCGGCTCACAGGACTCAGCCTGCAACAGCCGGGGACTGTACTTACGTGCTCGGGTTCGCCGCGCGCCGATCAGCGAACGTCAACGCCTGCTGGCGCCGCAACGGCCGGCCCGCCGCATCACGCTCGACGGGATCATCCGCTCGCGCAGCCGAATTGAACCGGTCTTTCTGAACACGCCGCAGTTCGACTGCGAGTCTTTATTGGCCGCGCTGAGTTGTCACCTACTGCTCAAAGTCGAGACGGTCAATCCCGTTAGGTCGCGGCGCCAGCTTTTTCGTCCGCGAACTCGCGGCAGCACGGCCGAATCTTACGCTCGTCGCCGCGAGCGCGAGCAATTGGGGTCAGGCATTAAGCTACTGTTGCAGAGTCGAAGGCATGCCTCTCATCATGTACGCCGCAACCGGCGCAAGCCAGCTCAAGGTCGAGCGCATGCGCGCATTTGGGGCACAGGTTCGTCTCCACGGCAAGGATTTTGACGCGGCGAAGGCTGAGGCCAGGTGCTTCGTCACCGCCGCGGCTGATCGGAACGGGGAGCATCTATTCGTCAAGGACGGCCTCGAAATCAAGATCATCGAGGGGCACGGCACGATCGCGATGGAAATGATCGAAGGCGCGAGCCGCACCGGAATACATCTCGACGCGGTTGTCGTACCGCTTGGCAATGGTGCGCTGTTGAACGGTGTCGCACAGTGGATGAAGGCAACATCGCTCGCGACGCGCAGCATCGGTGTCTGCGCGGACGGAGCGCCATCGACGCGTGACTCGTGGCGGCGCGGCCGTCACTCCGTCCCTATCTTGTACCAGTGTCGAGACGATCGCCGACGGTACTGCAATCCGGACGCCGATTTCGGAGGCGGTGGAGGACATGTTTGAGGTTGTCAATGACGTGGTGCAGGTCAGCGATGAGCACATCCGGGAGGCCGTGCGACTTGTCCTTCGCCATGCTGGCTTAGTATTGGAGCCGTCAGGGGCTGTCGGGATCGCCGCTATTCTCGCGCATCCCGCGGCCTTTCGGGCGCTGCGCGTCGGTTGCATTCTGTCAGGAGGGAAGGTACCGTCGAGGAAGCGCGGCGCGTCGCGCGCGCACAAGAATTGTGACATGTGCATGAATGCTGGGCGCGGTGCCTGTCTGCCAGGAACAGTTCGCGCTGGGTACGACGAGGTGATGCGCTCATGATGAGAACCAGGACGCCACGGTGAGGCAGGAGGACGATGGGATGACGCACGAGGTCAAGCTTCTCAATGTGGAAGACGTTCGAGCGGTGGCTGCATGTCATTGCATCTTTGCACTCCTCCGGCCTCATCTCGACGCGGCCGAATTCGCGAAACGGGTCGACATCCAGGCGAAGGAGAATTACAGCATCGTCTATATGGAGGTGGACGATGAGATTCTTGCCGCGGCCGGTTTCCGAGTGGGACATTTTCTCGCGTGGGGTAAGGTCCTTTACATCGATGACTTAATTACGCTTCCTGGGCGGACAAGGCAGGGTCTGGGCGGCGCGCTGATGGACTGGCTGATCGAGCAGGGTCGCCAGCAGGACTGCGACGAGGTCCATCTGGATACAGGTTTTCTACGCCACGCGGCACATCGCCTGTACCTGAATAAGGGACTGGAACTTAGCTGCCACCATCTGTCGAGAAAGCTGAAATAACACCGTGCGTTTGCCACAGCACCAACAATCGCCCCGAGGCTTCCGCCTTTCGGTCGACATTAGGACTCTAGGGGGATCGGAGCGATAGCGGATGGACAACGACTTCCTCGTTAATCAGCCGGGCCTTCAGAACGCCATCGGCTTGCTGGCACAGAGGTACGAACACGGGAGCCTCCCCGGCCTTCCGGTCACGTTGCCGGAAGAAGGTGTGGGCTCTCTTCACGCGCTTCGCGACCTTGCCCCGCTCGTGCTCGGCGGCGCTGCGCAGCTCGGCGCAGCCACGGCATTTGCGAACATGGACCCACCGACTCCGTGGATCACCTGGGCGACTACGTTGTGGAATGCATCGCTGAATCAGAATCTGCTCCACCCGGCCACTGCGCCGGTCGCGCGCGGTATCGAGGAATGCATAGTCGCCTGGCTCTCGCCGTTCTTCGGCATGGACGGCGGACACCTGACACCCGGCTCATCGCTCGCGAATCTCACGGCTCTGTGGGCTGCGCGAGACTCCGCCGGTATCCGCGAGGTCGTGGCGTCGGAGGCGGCACATCTTTCAGTCGCGAAAGCAGCTCGCGTTCTGGGTCTCCGCCTCCGAACCGTCCCCATCGACGGCTCGGGTGCCTTGGTCGCCGCGGCTCTACCGAATGACATCGCTGAGGCTGCTCTGGTCCTGACCGCCGGAACGACCTCCACCGGCGCCGTCGATCCGCTTCACCTCGCCGGACGGGCCGCGTGGACTCATGTCGACGCGGCATGGGCCGGCCCGCTGCGGCTCACGGCGCACGCCGCGCGACTGGACGGTATCGAGCGAGCGGACTCCGTCGCCGTATCCGCACACAAATGGCTCTTCCAGCCGAAGGAGTCGGCCTTGGTACTCTTTCGCGATTCCGCCAAAGCGCATCGCGCGATTAGTTTCGGGGGAACGTATCTGGCAGTGCCGAATGTTGGGCTGCTCGGCTCCCACGGCGCCACAGCCGTACCGCTACTCGCGACGTTGCTTGCGTGGGGACGGAGCGGGCTCGCCGCGCGGATCGAGCGCTGCGTTCAGATGGCGGAAGAGATTGCCGACGCCGTCCGCGCCGAGCCGCACCTGACCCTTCTCGCCAGCCCGCGCACGGGCGTCATCGTGTGGCAGCCACAGGATAGCGCTCGATTCGACCGGATCCTCGCCCAGCTGCCGCCCGACGCTGTCTCGACGCTCACGCTCGGTGGAGAGCGCTGGTTTCGCATGGTGGCCGCAAATCCGCTGGCCGACGTCAACATGCTCGTTCGCTGTGTGCGTCAGAGCCTTGCCTGAGGAGATCGTCATGAATTGGCGCGCGGAATCGATAGCGGGACCGGCATGTGCCGGTTCATCGCCGTCGGTTGCCAAAAGCGGCGTCGATCGCGCTTGCGTTGCTTGACTGGGAGCGCTATGAAACTCACCGCCTTTAGCGCGTTGACATTCGACTGTTACGGGACACTCATCGACTGGGAGTCGGGAATCGTCACCGGCTTGGCAGGCTTGGCCAAAAGGACTCGTGTTACGTTTTCGCGCAACCAGCTCCTCGAAGCGCGGAGTGGAATCCCGACGGCAGGTAGCCCTGCGGAAAGGAACTACAGAAAACGCGAATCCACATTAGAATTTGCGTCCAAGAAATCTTCGTTTGAGTCAGCAAGGCTTAATGCAACATGCATACGATCGACCCGCGGCATCTCATCACTCTCGAGGCCGTTGCGCGACACGGCTCGTTCGCCGCAGCCGCTGATGAGCTGGCTTGGACGTAATCGGCGGTGTCGCAGCAAATTGCCGAGATCGAGCGACGCATCGGGATTCGGGTGCTGGACCGGCGACCGGTCCGACCCACCCAAGCGGGGCAAGTATTGCTACAGGCGGAACTCGCCGTGCGCACATCGACCGCAATTGCGTTGCAGCAGTTGTCCGCCCTCAAAAAGGGACGGGCTGGCCTCGTGCGACTTGGCGCCTTTGCATCGGCTGCTGTGGGCGTGGTGCCGTGTGCCCTGGCAAGCCTTCGTCGAACGCATCCCAATGTCCAAGTGAAGCTCACTCAGCTTGAAACTGAGATGAAGCTACGCGCAAATATTGCGAGGCGACCTTGATCTTGCCTTGACGTTCGACTATGACCGAGCGCCGCGCAAGCCGCCGGCACGAATCCGCGACCCCTGCAAGAGGTTGTGCACATGATCGATGACCAGCAATCGCACGTGTTGCTCGCATCAACCTCACCGCGGTTTCTCGGCGCTTGGTGACGCCACGTTCGGTAAGCATGTGGGATACCGTCTGAACACCGCATATGCGGCTTCCAGCCACGCCTGCGGGAGCAGTACCGTATCGCGAGCTAGATACGCAGTATTCCCCTTCCCGGCCTGCTCCAAATGATAAAAGTCTTGGGGCTCGTAAAGGGTCCCCCTCTTTTTGGTTCAGCCATGATAATTGGTCTGGGAGAGTGAGGCCTCTTCCGCCTAACTCATCGTGCACCGCCGCCCGTCAACGAGCGCGACTGCAAGTACGTAACGCAGAATCGACGGCCGCATCGATCGCTGTTTCATCCTGAGCGCGTTGAGCATCTGAAAGATAAAACGCTAGGTCTACGGCGTGACGAATGTAATGCGGTTTCAACGAGTTGAGGGCGAGGCAAGCGGCGTCCGCAAGCAATTCCGGATCCTTTGCCACGGCAGGATAACGAGCGGCGAATTTGAGTACCTGCTCGTAGACTCGCTGCTCAAATCGATTGTGAATAGACGAGAAATCAGGTTCCATAACACTCCTTATTGCGCCTTGCGTGCGCCACCCAAGTCGCTCACCTATTTGACTAAGATTTTCTAAAGTCTACCTTGTGCGCTCAAACTCCGAGACTTCCGTTTTTGGCGGCACTCAATGGCTGGCCTGTGCGCTCCCTTGCCGGCGGCATCGCCGATATCCTCGCGAGTACCTGCGCACGGTTCGGGGCCGATAGATCGCCAATCGTTACATTGTGACAGACTCGCGCCGTCTACTCCTTGCCGCTCTCCCGACACACAACATATTGATTTTGGTGGAGAAAGCGAGTCGCGCCAGTCGAAACGAGCACGGCCGCCGCCGCAGTTGACAGTCGCATGCCGCTCCTTTCCTGTAGTGGGCTTGCAATACCCCCAAAATATAGTTAATTTGCCAATTAACGACGTAAACCTCAAGCGGTACATGCACGTCTGGCAACAGAGGCGTTTGCTCCATGAAGCGACGGGCTTACTGTGGGATGACTCTGGTCGCTGGCGTTGCTGCCTCCCTGCCGATCGGTCGGCAGATTCGCACGCGCAAGGATGACTCTCGCTGGAATTGGATTGCCACTGATTTTGCAGGAGTCCGGTCACTCATCCCGTTTCTTGATACGACGCAGCTGCACGTGAGTGCCGCTTTGGGCTGCGTGTTGTCTTAAGAAGACTGCGTCCGTCCGTGCTTTGTTTGATCATATTGGAGACTCGAGAACGACAGGCTTTTGCACCTTCGCGACCGTTGAACCAATCTTCATTTGGGATGCCTGATTAAAGCGAGACACCATGGCTTTCAATATCGAAGTAAACGGTCACACCGTCGCAGTAGACATGCCGGGCGACACGCCGCTACTCTGGGCAATACGCGAAAGCGTAGGACTGACCGGCACGAAATTCGGCTGCGGCAAAGGCTTGTGTGGCGCCTGCACGGTCCATGTCGACGGACGGCCCATGCGAAGTTGTTCGTTCGCCTTGTCTCACGTCGGCAAATCGAAAATCACGACGATCGAGGGCTTGGGCACCCAGGGGAAGAAATTGCGCGCAGCCTGGATTGCCGAACAGGTGCCGCAATGCGGCTACTGTCAGTCGGGCATGATCATGGCGGCGGCAGCGCTGCTCGCCGAAAAACCGAAACCGAGCGACGCGGACATTGCCAATGCCATGACCAATCTCTGCCGGTGCGGAACATATGGCCGCATCCGACGCGCTATTCATCGTGCAGCGGAGGCCTGAAGCCATGCTCGAGCAGATGAAAGACGTTTCACTTTCCCGTCGCGGGTTCATAAAAGCCGGAGCGGCTGCCGCCTTTCTCGTCGCCATCGAATGGCCGGCGGAGGGCGCAACCGAGCCGAAGGTGATTGCGGGCTGGATCAGAATCGCACCTGACAACACGACGACGATCCTCTCCAACATCAGTGAACTCGGACAGGGCACGGGCACGGCGCTTGCGCAGCTCGTGGCTGACGAACTCGATGTTGCGTGGAAGGACGTGCGCCTTGAAATGGCGCCGCTCGATGACGCGCATGTCAACCCCGCCTACGGCGAGCACGCGACCACTGGAGCGACGGGCGTGCAGTATCAGGCGGACATGTTTCGCCTCGCCGGCGCGCGCGCGCGTGCAATGCTGGTCGCGGCCGCGGCCCGGCGCTGGGACGTCCCCGCCGATGCATGCACAACGGCTGAAGGCTTCGTCATACACGCGCCGAGCAAACGAAAGATCGCTTACGGAAAGCTCGCCGATGCAACAGCGGCAATGGCGGTTCCCGACAAGCCCGGCCTCAAGTCCCGCGAGTCCTGGCGCTTTATTGGCAAGCCTATGCCGCGGCTCGACATCCCGGACAAGACCAATGGGAGGGCCGTATTCGGGATCGACGTCAAGATAGCGGGCATGAAGTACGCGACGATCATGCAATGCCCGAATTTCGGAGGCTCGCTCAAAAGCGTGGATCCCGCGCCCGCAATGGCTATGGCGGGTGTCGAACACGTCGTGCCGATGACGTCGGCGGTCGCGGTCGTCGCGAACAGCTATTGGACGGCGCGCAAGGGCCTCCTCGCGCTCGCGCCCGAGTGGAATCTCGCAGGCGCATCGCGTGAAAACTCGAAAGACTATCGCGCTCGCCTCAATCGATCGGTCGCGGGTAACGGTATCCCTTATGCGCCAAAGGGCACAACAACCGAGGCGCTTGCGGCCGCACATGATGCCGCAATGGCGAGGGCGAAAAGGACGCTCGAAGCGCTCTATGAAGCGCCGTTCGTGTCGCACGCGACGATGGAACCGATGAATGCTACGGCGCGGCCGTATCCAGGCGGCATGGAGCTTTGGCTGCCGACGCAGGCGCAATCGGCAAATCGTGTTTCTGTCGCCAAGCTGCTCGGCATCTCGCCTGACAAAGTCATCGTGCACACTACATTGTCCGGCGGCGCCTTTGGACGGCGGGCGGAACTCGATTTTCCGCTGCAGGCGGCCGAAATCGCGCAGAAGATCGGCGGTCCGATCAAGTTGATCTGGAGCCGTGAAGAGGACATGCAGCATGGCTGGTATCGTCCTGCGGCCGCGATAAAGCTCGCCGCGGGCGTGGATGAGGACGGAAATCCGATCGCTTGGCGATTCGAAACGGCCTGCGCGTCGATTGCCGAATGGAGTCAGTATGGCGCGGAAGGATTACCTACGGGCGCAGTCGAGACTAGAGCGCTCATGGGTTTCCGTGGGAGCACTGCGCCCGCCTATGCGCTCGCGGCTCCTACGTTCGCCTGGACTCGCGCTGATGCGGGCGTGCCGGTGTCGATCTGGCGCTCCGTGGGCATCTCGCAAAATGTTTTCGCGTTGGAATCTTTCATCGACGAATTGGCCGCACAAGCCGGGCGCGATCCCATCGCGTATCGCCGCCAAATGCTGGCCGGCAAAGCGCGTGCGTTGCGCGTCCTCGATGCGGTCCTGGAGAAGGCGGCTTGGAACGAGCCTCCTCGATCGGGACATGCGCGTGGATGTGCAATGGCCTTTTGGAATGGAAGTCTCATCGCCAACGTCGTCGAGCTGTCGGTTTCGTCCGTTCACGAAGTCAAGCTTCATCGCATCGCTTGCGTTGCGGATTGTGGTCTTTCGGTCAATCCCGACAGCGTTGCCGCACAAATGCAGGGTGGCATCGTGTTCGGACTGACAGCTGCATTCCTGAACGAGATCACGATCGAAGACGGCAGGGTGCAGCAGTCAAACTTCGACGACTTTCCGCTGGCCGCGCTCGCGCAGGTGCCCGATATCGACGTGACGGTCTTGCCCAGCGACGAAAAAAGCTCTGGGGCAGGCGAGGTAGGCGTAGCTGCAATCGCTCCGGCGCTCGCCAACGCGATCTTTGCGGCGACCGGCAAACGGGTTCGCCGGATGCCCTTCAAGCAGGACGGCTTTACGCTCGTCTAGGCGGCAATCGTCAGTGTGTCGATTCCATCATCAGGGCATGAGGAACCGATTGCGCACCCTCGATCGCAATTGCCAAGAATGCAGATCTTGTCGTGATGAAAGGCGATCCGGTCACCCGGATCTCAGATATCGAGAATGTCGAGGTGGTCTTCAAGGACGGCGCTGGATACGACACCAAAAAAGTGCTTGATTCGGTGAAGGGTCACTACGGGGAATATTAATGAACACTCGCGCTAAGTTTGCCAATTTGCTGAACACTGGCTTCGCCGAGACTTTCCACTGTGTCCCGATCGATCCACCGCCGCCGCGCAAGCCTTGTGATGCCGCGTTTCCTATTTCGAGGCTGCTACTCGTGCACAAAGTATTTGTCCCGTTGATCGTCCTATTCCTGACTCTGCTTCTAACTGGGCAGCTCGCCGCCCAATCGCCCGTTGTCGCGACTCTCGTTAAAGCCGGTCGGCTTCTCGATCCTAAAACAGGGAATGTGCTTTCGCCCGTAGCGGTGCTCATTGAAAACGGCAAGATCAAAGAAGTCGGCTCGCCGTCCCAATTGCAAGCGCATGCGCCGGCCGGCACCAAGACCATTGATCTGGGTAGCGCAACGTTGTTGCCCGGACTGATTGACAGTCATACCCACATTCTGCTTGATGTTACGTTGCCCACTGAAGAAGAGGGCTCGCGCCGATACAACAGCGAATTTGCATCCGGACTGTTGCTGGCAATCGCTGGAATGTCACCGAGCGAGCGCGTACTGCGCGGCGCGCAACTGGCCCGCGAGGACTTAGAGAGCGGTTTCACGACTTTGCGCAATCTCGGGCACTCCGGCATTGATGGAGACGTTGTGCTGCGCGATGCGATCAACGCGGGCCGCGTCCCCGGTCCGCGAATTCTTGCCTCCGGACGCAAACTGACGACGCAAGGCACATAAATACAGAACCTCAATCCTGCGCTTGCGGACGCCATCCAGGATCAGGAATTCTTGTTTATTGAAGGAGCAGATCGCGCGCGTGAGGCAGTCCGCAAAAACGAGTTCCAGGGCGTGGACGTAATCAAGGTCACAGCGGAGGAAAATCTTACCGTTCCTGAGCTGGCCGCAGTGATCGAAGAGGCGCACCGCGTGCATCTGAAGGTCGCCGTCCATGCAATCGACACCGCGAGCATTCAAACTGCGATTGATGCGGGCGCGGACTCGATCGAACATGGCAGCTTCGCGACTGAGGAGCAGCTTAAATTGATGCGTAGCAAAGGGATCTTTCTTGACTTAACGCCGACTTGGTATGACGGTTTTCGCTTAAAGCTTCACGACGCGAGCATCGTGATGTCGCCGCCCTTTCGAGCCGATTTTGTCACGGGCGATGACCAATCCCGGCAGCGCGCCGCTGCTCGAGTTCAGCGGGTCTTGAAGTCCGGGGTGAAGTTTGCGGCCGGATCAGACATGTGCTGGTTTTATCCTGGACACACGCGGGGTCAAGCAGCAGCAATGATGTTTTCTGCCTTGCGCAAAGCCGGCATGCCGGCGATCGACATCATTCGCGCGGTCACCGTGAATGCCGCTGAGATGCTGGGCTGGCAGGATCGCGTGGGCTCTGTTGAGCCCGGGAAATTTGCCGATCTCGTAGCGGTTGCCGGAGATCCAATCGCGGACATCAGCGAGTTGGAGCGCGTTCGATTCGTGATGAAAGACGGCCAGCTGGTTAGGAATGACCTTGCACAGCCTTGAGCTAGCAGCGTCGTCGGTGAGACGTTGTGGGCAACTAGAGGTCATCGTCGCCCGCTCGTGCAATTGGGTACGCTCGCTCTGTTTCCGCTACGCGTGTGACAGACTACGGCATGACTATGAAGCGTGTCGCCGCGAGCGTGCCCGGGCTCGACGCGCTGTAAGCGGGTGCCAATCACACATTGACGACCGCTTGTCAGCATGGCAGTTTGCCGCAACATGACACGGTAACTCCATAGAAAGTCTTTTGGCGAACAGCGTGATCGAGACCTACTTAGGGTTCGTCATACGGGAGCATTTCGACGTCGGCATCAATGTAGTCAGGCGCAGGAGTTTCGATAAATTGAACCGCAGATATAGTCTCTTTGTTTTCTAGTAATGCCTTGCATACTCGATGCATTCCATCCATCACTCGCCCATCAGCGGAGAGAACGATCGGATGCTTGAGGTCTGTTTCCCCAATTAGCTTTGCATGTAGCGCAACTTCGCGGCACGTCGGGCTGGTGCCCTCGAACCAAAAGCATTCATCGAGTTCCCGTATGTTCGACAATGGTAGCTCCTTGACCGGCAATGGCTTTGTTAACTCGATGAGACGATGGACATCCCATATGAAGTTCCGGCCATCGACCTGTCGGGAGTGATACTGTCTTCTCATTAGGTCTCGCGTAAGTTAAGTGGCAACCGTCCGATGAACGTATTTGACGACCCGCTTTCGGGGGGTCTCGAAGTTGATTTTAAGGCCACGACCAGCGATGCGGCGGCAGTTCATCGGCGCCATGGGTGCGCCGCCGACGACGACCGGTATCGACCACCTGTCCCGTAGTATTCACGTAAACGCCTATCTCTTAAGTTAGGCGTATCTTTCCATCAATCCAGGCGTGCTTAAAGGTGACTTCGCCAGCCGCTTACGATGCGCTGGCCAGCATGCGGCTTTCTATCAATCGCCAGGGTCGCCCGGGTGTCGGTGGAATTGTCGAACTCGAGCCTCGGATCGGAATCGTGAGCTGACCACTGTAAAATCATTTCGCCGGATTTACGCCGCGCGCGCAAGAGCTTGGGCGATTGACCCCACCGAGCGCGCGGCCGCCTCGACCTGTTTGGTCCACGCGCCGCCCCAACCCAGCCTGATGTGGTTGGTGTAGGCGCTCGACGGCGAGAACATCCGGCCCGACGCGATGCTGACGCCCCGCTCGAGCGCCATACGCCGCAACCGTTCGCTATCGACGCCGGCGGGCAGCGCGATCCAGGCGCACATGCCTCCGTAGGGCCGATGACAAGTGGTGCCAGCGGGAAAGCCCTCGTCTATGCAGCGCAACATCTGGCCCATGGTTGCCGCCAGGACCCGCCGCGCGGTCGCCAGGCCACGTTTGTAATGCCCCTCGGATATAAAGCGGTCGATTACCAGCTGCTGCAGCGTCGGGGTCCCCATGCTGATCGCGTATTTGAGTTCCAAGGCTTTTTTCGCAAAGCGCCCGGGGGCAATCCAACCCGTGCGAAACGCCGGCGCCACCGTCTTGGAGAAGGATGAACAAAAGAGAATCAGGTCGCTCTGATCGTAGTGCTTCAGCGCGGACAGGGGCGAGGCGGCATAGTAGAGATCGGCATTCGCGCTATCTTCTATGATCGGGAGTTCGTGCCTCGCGGCGAGTTCGCATAGCCGCTGCTTTGTTTCTTCGGCGTACACCAGGCCGGTCGGGTTGGCGCAATTGGGCATGACATAGCAGGCGGCAAGCTTGTGTTTTCGCAGCGCATCCTCGAGCGCTGTCAGATCCAAGCCGGCTAACGTGGTCGGAATTTCCACGGCCTCAAGACCCATCAGTTGCATCGCCTTAATAACGCCGGGGTAGCAGGGCGACTCAATGGCGATCGCATCGCCCGGCCGGCAAACGCTTTGAAGGGCGATCCACAGGGCTTCCTGGCATCCTGACGTGACGATCACATCGCCCGCGGCCGCCGCCACGCCTCGGTCCATCATCAGTGCGGCGATCCGCCGTCGCAGAGCCGGCAGCCCGTTCGGGTCGCCGTATTCAAATATCCGAGGGCCGGCTGTCCTCAGGATCTTGCGCGTCAGCTGCCCAAGCAGCACCTGAGGCAGGAGGCTGCTCTCAAGGGACGCGACGCCGAGGCGCAGCACGCGCCCGTCCCGATCGCGCTCAGCCAGCAGCTCGGGCATCAGGTCGCGATAGGTTTGCAGTCCCACCGGCCTGCGCGAGGCGCGCCTCTGGGCGCGAATATTGCTTGATCGCGATTGGTCGAGTCTCACGTAGTAACCGGAGCGCGCTCGGGCCTCGATGAGGTCGGTTGCTTCAAGTTCGCGATACGCCCCGATCACGGTGGTGATGCTGATCCTGCGCGCCCGCGCCAGCTCGCGCACGGAGGGCAGCTTCTCGCCGAACCCCAGACTCCCGGATTCGATCATCCGTCTCATCTGGACACTGAGTTCCGCGGCCTTGGTCATGGCACGGGCACCATCTGTACTGGTTGATTTTCGATATGCCTGTCCCTGTACGCTCGATGCCTAACCTTATAAGGTCCAGTGTCGTCGATGGCAAGCAATCCAGGTTGGAGGCTTAGTGGGCGAGAAACAGGGTGTGAGCGCTGCGGCAGCGACGCTGGCCGTGCGTACTTACCTCGACGGCGAAAAACAGAATCGCCCGTTGAGTTCGTCGATCGTGCGCGGGACGGCCTACACGGCGCCATCCGTGGAGGAGCATGCGCGGCTGTACCATGAGGGTGCGAGCACTTTTTATCAGCGTTTCGGCCATCCGAGCGAAGCAGCGCTTGCGGAGAAAGTCGCCGCCCTAGAGGGGGCTGAGTCAGCGCTGGTCTTCGCCAGCGGGATGGCCGCGATCAGCACCTCGCTCCTCGCCCACCTGCCGCCCGGCTCGCATGTGATTGCGGCCGAACAGATCTTCGCCCAGACGGAGGAGTTGTTGCGCTGGCTTGAGGACGGCCGCGGCGTCGATATCACCTTTATCGATGTACGCGATCCGCAGTGTGTTGCATCCGCGTTTCGCCAGAACACCCGATTGGTCTATTTGGAAACCCCATCCAATCCCATGCTCCGAGTGACCGACATCGCGGCCGTGTCCGCGCTTGCCCGCGACCACAGCGTGCGGGTGTTCGTGGATAGCACATTCGCGACACCGATGAGCCAACGGCCGCTGGCCTTGGGCGCGGACCTTGTGCTGCACTCCGCAACTAAGCTGCTCGGCGGCCATATGGATGTCATGGGCGGCGTGGTAGCGGGGGCCGCGGAAGTTCTGAAGCCCATCTACAAGATGAAACGGCTGCTCGGCGGGGTTCTCGATCCACAGGCATCCTGGCTGCTGCTGCGCGGGATCAACACGCTGCACGTGAGGACCGAACGGGTTTTCGCCTCGGCTAAGGCGCTCGCCGAGCTGTTACAACGCTCGCCCGCAGTCGAGTGCGTACACTATCCATTCCTGCCGACGCATCCCGACTTTGCCGTCGCCTCTCGCCAGATGTCGGCGGGCGGAGGGGTGGTGTCATTTTCGCTCAAGGGTGGACACGCGGTCGCGCGAAAGATGCTGAATAGTCTGCGTCTCATTCAGATCGCCACCAGCCTGGGCGGGGTCGAGACCGTGATTGAGCTGCCGAACGACGTCGATTGGCACGGCAAGGAGGATCGTCCGGCCGAAACGGCGGACAGGGGGCTGGTGCGGCTCTCGGTCGGGCTCGAGGATCTCGGTGAACTTGCCGCCGACATTTCGCAGGCTCTGCAGGCGGCGGAAGCGCCTGCAACGATCGCGGCACGGAGGGTATAGGGTATGAGGGGGAGAAGCAGAAAGTCCAAAGGGTGATTTCATTATCTGCCAGGGAGTCGAAGCGGGGGGACACGTTCAATCATCCATTCGAGGGTCAGCGCCCCATCAGACGCAAGGCGGGGGTAGCTCGCGCGACATACGACACGAGCCGTGACATTTTGAGATAAATGACTTTGCGCCCAAGCGCGCACCCGTCGACCATAGATCCACCCGCACCCACCGTGCATCGATCGATCCATACGGGCCTTGTCCCTGCTCACGGCCTCGTCGGCGGGACAGACGAGCCCGGGTACTCGTATTCCGCTTTGCCAGCCGCCGTGCAATCATCGCGCCACAACGACTGGTTTGCGGTGCCACCTCCAAACACCGGACGAGCGAGGATTCTGATGGATGATTTCACGCAACAAGAAATAGACACCGTCTACCGCGTGATCGCGGCTCGGCGCGATATGCGACATTTTCTTCCTGATCCGCTGGATGAGGCATTGGTTGGACGGCTGCTCGGTGCCGCGCATCAGGCGCCGAGCGTCGGGCTGATGCAGCCATGGCGGTTCATTCGAGTGCGCGACCGCGAGCTGCGTGCCCGTATTCATGCGTTGGTGGAAGCCGAGCGGTTAGAAACGGCACGCGCGCTAGGAGAGCGCGAAGACGAGTTCATGCGTCTCAAAGTGGAGGGGATTCTGGAATGCGGAGAACTCCTCGTGGTCGCCTTGATGGACGGTCGTGAAGCACATGTGTTTGGTCGGCGAACGCTGCCGGAAATGGATTTGGCGTCGGTCGCTTGTGCCATCCAAAACCTTTGGTTGGCTTCCAGGGCGGAGAACGTCGGCATGGGCTGGGTATCGCTGTTTGACCCGCACGCGCTTGGCGAGCTGCTGCGGATGCCCCAGAGCAGTCGCCCGGTCGCGGTGCTGTGCCTCGGCCATGTTCCCGCATTCTACCCGCGGCCCATGCTGGAGGAGGCGAACTGGGCGCAGCGCTTCGACATCAAGACGATGGTGACAACGAACTACTGGGGAACCTCAACGGACGAGGCTGTTTCGTTGCCTCTGATTCCACCACCAATATCTGTTGATGCAATATTTGAACGACCGCGAGAGATCGCCTCGTCGCAAGAGGCATCGCGATTGACGCTCGACAACTGCCCGGCCTCCTAAACCGGCAATACGGAATCCGGCTTCACATTGGCGATCGACGTACAGGTAGGCGTTTCCCTAACGTCGGGAAGCGCGAGAATGATCCGCTGCAGGAAATCCTGGAGCATCGCCATATCGGCAATCCGCGCCTTCACCAGATAGGCGAAGCTGCCCACCACCATGTGGCACTCGATGAACTCCGGCGATCGCGTAGCCGCCTCGGCGAAGAGTTCAAAGACCCGCGACGCCGTGTGATCGAGCCTCACCTCGATGAAAACTAGCGTGCCTCTAGCGACCTTGGCGGGATCGAGGATGGCCCTGACGGATTTGATGAAGCCCTCGCCGAACAGTCGCTTGATGCGCTGCGACGCGCCGGGCCAGATCCAGCGTCGTGCGACGTCCGTCCTCTTGCAAGAGGCGCAGCAGGGAACGGTCTATTTGATAGAGTTCATTCATTTGAGATTCACACTCTCTAGTGACAAAAAGCGTGATAATCACGCCTAAAATGCAAAACTAGCATCTTTTGTCCCGCTGATGGATGGTAATACAATCGAACCAGCGTAACCAGATGAGGTAGATTCCTTGCCCGCCAGCGTATCGAAATCCATTGATGTCACGACACTTGCCAAGGGGCGCACGCTGGTTCTTACGCTGAGCGAGGCGGACGTGAAAGCTTGCATCGATCTTGGCAAGCTTTTCGATGCCTTGGCCCATCGCTTCAAAGCGTTGACTCGCGGTGAGGTCGTCAATCCGCCGCGACCGCAGCTCGACATTCCTCAGGCCGGCTACTCGCTAGCGATGCCGGCATGGATGAGCGGAATGCATCTAACGGTAAAGATCGTGAATGTGTTCGAAGGGAACATCGCAAAGAATATCCCGAGCCACCTCGCCACGATCCATCTGTTCGATCCAGATACGGGGATGCCTGCCTGCATCATGGACGGGACCTATATCACGGCCGTGCTTTCCGTGCGCGAGCTAGCCCGGCGAAACGCCAGGGCGGCGACGGTAGTCGGCGCTGGCGTTCGGGCCAACCAGCATCTCCAGCTGCCGCCGCCGGGGCGAGATTTCGCTGAGATCCGTGTCGCCTCAAAGGAATAAGCGGACGCGCGGGCGTTGGCCGGACGGCATCGGGGCTTCGCTTGGAGGATGCAATGGCCTTTGCCGCTACGGAACTCCAGCGCAAGGAGCCGAGATGCCTTCTGCAAAGCCAAGTGTAATTAATCCCGCCGACTCGCAATAGCATAGAGGAACCAAATCGTGTCAAACAATGAATCTTACGAACTTCGCCCCTCGGTACCAATCATCAGGGTCTTCAGGGCCCGTGCGAAGCAAGGGTGCAAAAGCGCTTTAGCTGACAAATTGGCGACAACATCCATTCAAGTAGTACAAGGTAAACCAGGCTTTCTCGGTTATCTAATTGCCGGTCCGGCAAACGAGGGTCAGCACGACTTCATTTTCGCCTCGATCTGGACAGATGCGGATTCACTCAAGGCGCGTTTTGGACAGCAATGGCGCGTCTCACTGCTGCCGCCCGGATACAGAGAGCTGATCGAAGAGTGTTCGGTCGAGCACTACCACTTGACGGGGCAATCACTCGGCTAGGTAGCCGATGCTTCTGAAAGCAGATACCGAGCGGGAACGCGACACTTGAGTTTCGAACGGTACAAGGCGAGCGCCGAGAGCATCATTGAGCCTTCGGGAACCCGCGCGAGCACGGCCTGGATCCCTCGGGAAGCGTCTCAAAAATCACCGTTGGATGCGGACGGAGCCCCTAGAATCACCCACAACACCACTCCTGCGCTCGCGGCAGCGACAATGGACGCTTTCCAGAGTTCGGAGTTCGCAATGGCCTCCGCTGCTGGAACCGCCTCGGCCGGCTTCCGGCCGGTCAGCATCGCCGGCACCAGATTTTCTCCGTTGACGAAAGCGTGGTAGGCAATTGCTGTTAGGTGCAACCCAATGGCGGCCAAAATGCAATTGGAGATGACATGATGCAATCTCGTTAGGGTCGATGCCACGGAGCCGCTGATCGCGCCGTTGTAGGGCCCGGCCCAGGCTATGTCGTCGGTGGCGAAAAGCCCCGTGTACTCCTGCAATGCAACGAGCAGGAGCATGAGTATTACCATCAGGCCCCCCAGCGGATTGTGCCCGACACTGCGCAATGGCGCGCCGACGCCGGCGAATCCGCGCGCGTAGCGCAATATTGCCGAAGGCCCTTTTAGAAAGTTGCTAAAACGCGCGTGTTTCGGCCCAACGAATCCCCAGATCAATCGAAAGGCGAGGAGGCCAATTACCCAGTAGCCGAGCCAGATGTGCCACTGCATCCATTTGAAGCCGAGCTGCGCCGTGGTCCAGCTGGCAAAAATGCTCAGAGCAAAGAGCCAGTGAAATAACCGCAGCGGCAAGTCCCACACCAACCGCTTAGTCGCCTGCATCATTCACTCTAGAATGCTCTCGCACAGGTGTCTCCGTCAGACCGCCGATCCAATGACTGTATGAGGGCGCGGAGCCTCGAAGTGCGGCCGCAAACTAGGTTGCAGTTTTCTTTAAAACAGGCCCGGCGAGCGTACTGTCTGACATATCCGCCGAAGCCTCTATTTTTCTCGATAGGCATCGTGGCAAGCCTTGCAGGCCTGCCCTACCCCATTTACAGCGTTTATTACGGCGCTGCGATCGCCTTTCGTCGCAGCCGATTTGAGTTCCGCGACAGCCGCTTGCAAATCCCGGGCTTTCTGTTTGAAGTCATCCGGATGCAGCCAGATATCCTCGCGAGCCGTGGTTTGAACGCGAAATTTACGAGTGTCAAACTGAAATACCTCCACAATCATCCCGGACGTTATCTCAACTCGCGCCGCTTCTTTCTGCACGAGATCAGCGTCGAAGGGGGCTCCTTTGAGCATTGCCGCAACAGGGCCGAAGGAATAGCTCTGTACATCAAATACAGCTTGACGGGTCTTGACGGCTTTTTCCGCTTCTTGCTGCGGAGTCGCCGGCGCCGATTGTGCGCGGCTGACGGAAAGGGCACTTACCAAGTATAAGAGGACGATTCCTAGCACTGAATTTCGGGTCATCATTTGCTCATCCTTTAAGTTAATCACTAACGTTAATTCCGGGCGCGCATTTGAGGTACGTCGCAACTGTTGGCCGCCCTACAAACCCGTCGAACTGCGAGTTCGTCGCTTGCCTAACGGTAAATGTGTACTATCGTAAGCACGGGCGGGCGTCGTGCGCATGTGCCGAACTACTGTGGGTTCATTATGACTTTCGGCCTATACCGCCCTGTCCGTTGTGCCGGTAGGTTCGCACCACACCATGGGTCCGACGCCACTGCCCCCTGCCCTTCCTTTCACCGGCATCGCACGCGGAAGAATCACAACGCGTTGAGAAAGTGCATTGAAAGTTCGTACTCGTGGAGCGGCTTTCCGTAGCGATCACCGCGCAGATCGTGATTTTGTTCTGAGCGGGTTTGCGCCATAGGGTAAAAACTCGAGCGTTGCAAAGGGGGTACTCACCAGTATGGATGCATTAAAAGCCGCACGCGGTGTTCGACGCATCTACCTAATCGCGGGATTGGCCATGGTCTCGAACGGTATGGCCGCGGACCCGCAGACCGATGCAATGTCGAAGTTAAGGACGGTACTCCCAGCCGCAGCGGAAATGCAGCTTGCTCCGTCAGCGGCGCCGGAACACCTGCAATCGCAAGCAACGGTATATGTGTTCGGAAGGAAGGGATTCGAGATCGCCCGCGTTGGCACGAACGGCTTTACCTGCCTCGTCAATCGTGACGGCTTCTTCTACGGATCATCACAATTCAAGCCATAGCGCGCTGAACGGTGCTAGAGTCGCACAAGGCCTAGCCGGCAAATTCAGGGAGGATGCGGATGAGCCAAGAGCATGCTGACAGACTCATGCGTCAATTGAATCTGATTGATGTTACGCCCAACCATAAGGGCCGAATGAGGCTTGAGAGGCTAGGCGCAGCCACTGGTGTAGGCGCTTTGGAGGACAAAGGCTGGCAATTGCCGAATTCCGTCGTCGCTCGCCCCCCCGAGTCTATCCAAGCCTTTGCCGGTCGAACTCACGGTGCCCGCCCTCGCTGCTTCGCGGGATATCGTAAGTGACAACTGCCGCCATGCCAACCCTCGTCGAAGATTGGATCGCGGAGATAAGAGACGCCATTCGCCGCACGCCTATCGATTGGGCGGCGATTCGCGGCGCGAAGGTGAGTCTTCGCACGGAAGCGCGGACACATGAACAAAACTCCGCAGTCGATATTTTGTTGCGTGCTTCCGACCGCCCGGAAATTGAGCGCGCCGCATCGGCGGTCGAGCGAGCGTTTCTCGAAGGAAAGCCGGGCCCCGACGGGCTGCCGCGCAGATTTTGAGGCTCTCTTTACTGAGCCTGCTTTTTGCCGCTTTCCAATCTGCCGCGATAGCGATTCCCGGGTGGCTTGTTCCTTGCGCGACAAGCCTGTGAGCGCGTAGGCGCAGGTTCAGATCTTCTTATAGTCCGCTCGCCGTCGCAGTCACGCAGGCGCGCGTTGAGCGGGGAAAATCGCCGCGGTCGCGGCGATGGGGTAGACAGGGAGCGCAGTTGCCCTACTCAACGGGCAACAGGGCATCGGGCTTCACATTGCCGATCGACGTGTAGGTATGCGTTTCTCTGACTCCGGGAAGCGGCAGTATGACCCGCTGCAGAAACTCCTGAAATATCGCCATGTCGGCGATGCGCGCTTTGACCAGATAATCGAATCCACCGACCACCATGTGGCATTCGATGATCTCCGGCGCCCGCAAAACCGCCTTCGCGAACCGGTCGAAAACGTGTGGCGCCGTGTGATCCAGCCGGACTTCGATGAAGACGAGTGTGCCACGGCCGATTTTGGCGGGATCGAGAACCGCCCGCACGCCCTTGATGAAGCCTTCGCTAAACAGTCGCTTGACGCGCTGCGACGCTCCCGTAGGAGACAGACCGACGCGCTCAGCGAGGTCGAGCATCGTGCGGCGACCATTCTCTTGCAAGAGGCCTAATAGCATGCGATCAATTCGGTCCAGATCGCTTGTTTTCGTATTCACTCGCATTGACCAGAAATAGTGTGAAAGTCACGCTCAGGCAGGAAAAACAGCATATTTCATCACGCATACGAGACGCAATACCATTGGCAGAGTAGTCAATCAAACCAAGGCAAACCCCATGACATCCGGCCTACCGATTTCGAGCAGCGCACAAGCCAAGGGAGATATTTCCGTGCTCGTTTTGAGCGAGGCCGACGTGAAGGCCTGCATCGACCTTCGCAAGCTCCTCGACGTCCTGGCAGGCGGCTTCAAGGCCCTGTCTCAGGGCAAGGTCGCCAATCCAGCGCGTCCGCAGCTCGACATTCCGCGCGCGGGCTATTCGCTGGCGATGCCGGCCTGGATGGAGGGCATGCATTTGACGGTAAAGATCGTGAATGTGTTCGAAGATAATATCGTCCGAGGCATCCCCAGTCATCTTGCCACCATCCACTTGTTCGATCCGAAGACGGGCATGCCAATCTGTATCATGGACGGCACATACATCACCGCCGCGCGCACGTCTGGCTCAGCCGTGCTCTCGGCACGCGAGTTGGCACGCCGCGACGCCAAGATCGCGACGGTGGTGGGCGCCGGCGTTCAGGCCAACCAACACCTACATCTTCTGCCGTTGGTCCGAGACTTCGCCGAGATCCGCGTCTGTTCGAAGGAATTCACAGACGCGCAGGCACTGGCCGCGCGGCATCAGGGCGTTGTCGCTGTTGAGGATATCGAGGCCGCGGTACGTTCCTCGGACGTCGTTTGTCTGGCAACGCATTCCTACGAACCAGTAATCGCCGCCGAATGGGTTCGGCCAGGCACTCATGTCTCCTCGGTGGGCGTGGCTCCGCCCGGAGGCGAGCTTCCAGTCCCGCTGGTCCGCCAGGGCAGCCTATTCGTCGAGACCCGGGATGCCTTCGCTCCCACCCCGGTCGGCTCCTGCGAGCTTGTAAATCTAGATCCTGAGTCGGGAGTCGAACTTGGGGAGATGCTGCTCGGGAAGCGGCCCGGGCGGGTCTCGGACCAACAGATCACAATCTACAAAGCAATGGGAATAGCCATGGAGGACATGGTGGCAGCAGATCTCGCCTATCGCGAGGCCATTCGGCTTGGCAAGGGGCAGGTCATTTCGCTTTAGAAAATGATCCGAGGCTGGTAAGGCCACGAGCTTCATCGTTATCGCCATTGGAACTCTCGAAGCGCAAGGCCGCAGACTTGCAATCAGGCCCCTTGTCCGTCGCCGGCGTGTCGATTGATGGCGACGATGCGCCAGCCCTTCTCCAGCCGATCGATCTGCGTGAGCGACAACGGATCGATGACAAAGCTTAGGGCGCGCTCGGAAGAGAGATCGAGGGCAATTGCGAGAGCGGCGCGGATCGTACCGGAATGGACGATCAAAACGACGTCGCCCTCTGGCAGTGCCGCTAACCCCATTCGCACGCGTGCGATTTGGTCCTCAAAGCTTTCGCCGCCGGGCGGCCGATTACTCGCTGGCGAAAACCAGAAGGTCTTATAGGCCTCGCCATATTCGATCGTAAGATCGGCGTGACTGCGGCCGGTCCATTCTCCGAAGGCTTGCTCACGGAAGGCTGGCTCTACGACAGGCGCAAGGCCAAGTGCTAACGCCGTTTCCCGCGTGCGACGCGCCGGACTGCAAATGACTACGGCTCCAGAGGGCAATTGCGCGCGTAGTCCGCCGAGCCGCGCGACATCGCTCGTGTCAGCCGGCGCATCCGTGTCGTGGAGTACGCCGCGCGGTCCGTCGACAGGGGCATGCCTGATCAGCCAGAGCCGCGTTTCCCTATCCATTTTGGCTCCTAACGATGGACAGCGGCCAGGAAGAGCAAGACCGCAATCTCGCCCACTTGTTCCGCACCGCCGAGCACATCACCGGTTTGGCCGCTAATTTGCCGCTGCGCGAGAATTCCTACGGCCAGGGCGCTGCCCGCCGCCGCGAGCACCGATCCCAGCGCCTCGGTCCAGGGCAGTGCCACAATCGATACGGTCAGTGCCACCGCAGCGGCAGCAATGGCTGTCGCGATACTGGGTCTGCCTGCTGTTGCAGAGAGCCCATCGGTTCGAGCATTGGACATCATCATCGCCATGAACGTCATGGGCGCTCGCGCGACCGCATGTGCAGTGATCAAACTCGGGAGGACCGCTCCGCGTGGCAGATCGGTGAGCGCTGAGAGCTTTGCAGCGAAAGCCACTAACAGGACCAGAGCGCCGTATGTGCCAAGACGGCTGTCGCGCATGATTTCGAGTTTCGCCGCTTTCTCGCGCCCACCCCCAAATCCGTCGGCTAAATCCGCAAGCCCGTCCTCGTGCAGTCCGCCCGTGAGTAGAGCGCCCAGGCCAAGCGCGAGCGCGCCGGCACCCAAGGTTGGGATATGAATTGTCAGTAGCCCCAAATATGAAAGACCGATCACTCCGCCGATGGCGGCCCCCACCAGAGGAAAGATGCGATGTGCGCGCAGGAAGTTGGGACAGTTTGCTCCGTCCGGGTGCGGCATCGGCAGGCGCGTTAGAAACGCGATGCCTACGCGCAGATCGTCAATCAGTTGCTTTCCTGTGGTATACATCTATGAATCCACGCCACTTCGAGTGTCGACGATATGATATTCCAATGCGTTGAAGATATACGCGACTTCTGTTGCGATCTGCCCGTGGGCAACGCCGACGCTGCGGCCATCGCTCAGCAGCGGCAAGATGCGTTGACGAAGCCTCCGGGAAGCCTTGGTCGGCTCGAAGAGCTGACGACATGGCTGGCGCGATGGCAGGGATCTGCGGCCCCCTCTCTTGAGCGCGTGATGATTGCTGTGTTCGCCGGCAATCACGGTGTCGCTCGGCAGGGCGTTTCAGCATTCCCACAAGAAGTGACCGGACAGATGGTCGCGAACTTTGCAGCGGGCGGGGCAGCCATCAACCAGCTCGCGAGGCTGGCCGGCGCCGATTTGAAAGTCGTTCCCATCGACCTCGACAGACCCACCGCCGATTTTTCCGAACATCCGGCGATGATGGTGCAGGAGTTTCTCGAAGCGGTCGATCTGGGATATTGGACCGTGCCCACGGCGTGCGACCTGTTGATCGTCGGTGAGATGGGAATCGCCAACACGACGGCTGCCTCTGCGCTATGTGCCGCATTGCTCGGCGGCACCGCGTCCGAGTGGATTGGTCGCGGGACGGGCATTGACGATCAGGGATTGGAGCGGAAACGCGCCGCCATCGACACGGCGCTACAGCGCCACAAACAAAATCTCAATGATCCGCTGGCGATGGCGGCGGCGTTGGGCGGTCGCGAGCTTGCAGCCATCGCGGGGGCAACGCTCGCTGCCCGCCGCCATGGCATCCCGGTTCTCCTGGACGGCTTCGTTGCAACAGCGGCCGTTGCGCCGCTTCACTGTCTGTCGCCCACCGCACTAGATCATTGCCAAGCCGGGCATGTTTCAGCCGAGGCCGGCCACCGCGCTTTGTTGCGTCGTCTCGGACTCCAACCACTGCTCGACCTTGATATGCGTCTCGGCGAGGCGTCAGGCGCGGCGGTCGCCGTGCATCTGTTGCGAGCAGCGATCGCATGCCACCAGGGAATGGCGACCTTTTCACAGGCTGGCGTATCAGGTCAGAATACGGACCCGTTCGAGTAGTCAATGCAACACCGTTCCCGGCGGGCTCGATTTAACATTGCCGCGCTGTGCCTCCGGGCATACGCTCATATCAACCTGGTCTAAATGACAGCCGTGCCGCCTGGTAGTCTAGTGTGGCTCAAGAATTTCATGACCTTGATTTTATGCAGCCATGACCGACATTCCTTTGTATGCAAGCGCCGGCCTTCTGGTCGGCGCGCTCGTTGGTCTCACCGGTGTCGGCGGCGGATCGATGATGACGCCGATACTGATGCTGCTGTTTGGGCAATCACCTTCGGTGGCGGTGGGAACCGATCTGCTCTTCTCCGCCACCACCAAGCTTGCGGCCACCGCCTCCTTCGGATTTAGCCGACGCGTTGACTGGCCGATCGTCGGCCGACTCCTGCTCGGCAGCGTTCCCGGATCAGCGGCCGTGGTCCTGGGTCTCTGGTTTGCGCGCCATACGCCGCGCGCCGCGGATGCGATCACGCTGCATGCCCTGGCGATCATTCTTCTACTGACCGCCGTGGCGCTCATTTTTCAGACCCAACTGCAACGCGTCGGTCTTAAGCTCACGGCGCGCGCGCTCGCGCACATCGAGCGCCACAAGCTTCTGCTCACCGCGCTTGCCGGGTTGATCTTAGGGGTTGCGGTCACCTTGACTTCCGTTGGCGCAGGCGCCCTCGGCGTGGTGATGCTGGTTGCGCTCTATCCCTTGAGGCTCACCGCAGACCGTCTTGTGGCAACAGACATCGCCCATGCACTGCCAATCACGCTGATAGCAGGCCTCGGGCATGCGTTCTTGGGTCATGTCAACTTCAACGTGTTGGCAGCGCTTCTGCTGGGATCCATCCCCGGGGTGTTGATTGCTTCGCGCATCAGCATCCGCCTCCCGCCGCGAATCACCCGCATACTGATTGCGATCATGCTCGGCACCGTGAGCGAGCGCCTGCTCTTTGCTTGATCCGGACCGGCTACTCGTGCAGACCGCACTCGCGCTTTAGGCCAAAGAAGCGCAGCTCCTCCGGGCTTTCCACTTCCGCGAGCGAGCGGGTGGTGTGCCAATCGCCGATGGAGACATAGCCTTGCCCCCACAAGGGGTGATACGGCAACTGATGTCTTTCGAGGTAGCGGCCGATGTCGCGGTCGGTCCAGTCAAAGAGCGGATGCACCTTGTAGCGTCCGCGCTTGAATTCAATCGGAGAGATTCGCGCCCGGCTCTTGCCTTGCGAACGCCTAAGCCCGGTAAACCAAGTTCTCGCATGCAGCTCGTTGAGCGCGCGTTCCAAAGGCTCCTGCTTGTTGATGCGATTGTAGCGTTCGATCCCTGAAAGTCCCTGATCCCACAACTTGCCGAAACGGCTTTCCTGCCAGGCTGGCGAGGACTCGGCGCGAAACACCTTGAGATTCAGTTGCAGTCTCTCGGTCAACTCATCGATGAAGCGATAGGTCTCGGGGAAGAGATAACCGGTGTCGAGCAATACCACCGGGACTCCCGGCAAAACCCTGGTCACGAGATGCAGCATGACCGCCGACTGTGCGCCGAAGCTCGAGGTCAGGACCTGCTTGCCCGGCAGCAGCTCAAGTGCACGCTCGACCCGCCTTGAGGTCGACAGCGATTCCATCGCACCATTGAGGTCAGCGAGTTCCAGTGGATCCTCTGGGCCAAATTCGCTGGACCACAAACGCGAGAGCCGTGTTTTGATGTTCATCCTCAAAGCCGTTGACATGGCGCGCAACGCGCCGCGATCTGTGGGGATTTTACCGCGCAGCCACACCCGCGCTTAGCTCAAAACTGCATGAGTCCATAACGTGCCGCCATCAAGCGCAGCGACTATCGATATTCATTTCGAGCATTGGACGCATGATTCGAAATTCAAGAGGATGCCAGCCGCATTTGTGCCGCTTACAAACGGGATCAGCGAGGAACATGACCAGGTTTATCGGCATATTGTTAATGAGCACCGTGTTGGGTTGGCTTCCCGCGCACGCGCAGCAGAAGACCGGCCCAGGCATCACCGGGGCTGACAGTCTCACCTGGAATGGGATCACGCTCTACGGCGTCATCGATGTCGGCGTTCAATACGACACGCACAGCGCGCCGTTCACGCCCTATCGCCCGGCTGCCAGCGGCAATATCGTGCGGCAAAATGATTATCAGTCCGTGATCGGCGTCACACCCAGCAATATGGGCCAGACGCGAGTCGGCCTGCAGGGCATCGAGCGCTTGAACGACGAATTCTCGGCCGTATTCCAGATCGAGACATTTTTCAATCCACAGTCGGGCGAAATCGCCGATTCGCTCAAATCCCTCGCGGTGAATAACGGCAAAGCTCTGACCGCGCAGAACATCGGTGTCGATGGCAGCTCCGCGGGACAGGCTTTTCAGACCGCTTATGTGGGCTTCAGCTCGCGGCACTTTGGCACGCTCACTTTCGGTCGCCAGGTGACGTTACTCTCGGAAGGCACCATAAAGTACGACCCGAATTACAACGCGAGCAGCTTCGGTCTGCTCGGCGCGTCGAATGCCTATTCGGGTGCGGGCAGCAGCGAAGATAACCGGCTCGACTCGACCGTGAAGTACGTTGTGAACTTCAGCGATCTCGCTCAGCTGGCCGCTCTCTACAAATTCAACGGGTCCAATGGATCGGCCAACAGCGCCGTTCAGGCCGACATCGGCGCGCGATTCGCCGGCGCCTCGCTCGATGCCTACTATTCAAAGGTTTACAGCGCCGTCACCGCGAGTGCTTTGACCGCCACACAGGTCGCGGCGCTGCCGGCCTCGGGATATTCCACCGCGAAATCCTTAGCCGCGACCATCTCCGACAACACGACCTATTCCCTCATGGGGCTGTACCGGTTCGAACCCTTCAAATTCTTTGTCGGCTACATCCATATAGAATATGCCAATCCGCACACCCCGCTGAGCGCAGGCTTCAACGACATCGGTGACTACGTGTTGGCGTTCGTCACGAATAACGCTTACAACAATCCCAAGACCGTGCAGGTGTATTGGACCGGCCTGCGCTATGGCGCCACTGCGAACCTCGAACTGACCGCAGCTTATTACGGCTACCGCCAGAATGCCTATGGCACCGGGACGCTGGCGGGTTGCACCACGGCCGCGCACAGCGTCTGCAGCGGCACCTTTGCTGCCTATTCCATCGATGCCGACTACCACTTCGACCTGCATTTCGACGCCTATGCCGGCGCGATGTACAGCGGCGTGCACGACGGTGTGGCGAGCGGTTATCTCCACACGACCAACATCAATCCCACGATCGGCGTCCGTTACAAGTTTTGAGAACACAGGGCCTCAGATGTCGGCGCGGGCCGACTCATAGGATTTCGCAGCCGCGCTGAGTCCGTTCGACGTGGCGAACTTGTGCTGTTGGAAAGCCTCTCTTCATCAGGCTGGGCTTGCAAGCAGCGCGATTTACTCATATAGTTAGTTGGCGAAACTACTAAATCGTTGTCAACAGGAGCTTCAAGGAAGCTTGGAGTAGCGGCGCGTTGCGTTCGAGAAGACATGCCTGGCAAGGGCGGATCTCGAGGCTGCTAATCATGCGAGGCACGCATTTTCCTACATGACAACATTCCCGCAGCACGCACTGGAGTAGCCCATATGTCAGATCGCCGATCATCCTTGCGAGTGTTTACAGCTATCTTCAGCTTGCTGATGTCGCTGGCTGCCGCAACTGGCGATGCGGCGTCAGGCCCGCCTGTCGCGCAATATCAAGTGTTCAAGATTGGCGGCTACAGCGCCGTGGCGCTCAAAGACGGAGCGTTCCAGGAGCCGGTCGACGGCAAGAGTTTCGTCGTCGGCCAACCGAACGAGGCGGTCGGCGCGGTGCTCAAGGCGGGTGGGGCACCGGCCGATCATTTTGAGTTCAGCGTTCAGCCGTTGCTGGTACACGCCGGCGATCGCGTGCTGCTGTTCGATACCGGCGCCGGTGGGCTTGTCGGCGACCTTGCCGGCAAGTTACCCCAGTCCATGATGGCCGCGGGTGAGACGCCGGCCAGCGTGACCGATATATTTATTTCGCATGTCCACGGCGATCACATCGGAGGATTGCTCACCTCCGCCGGTGCGCTTGCTTACCCCAATGCGACGATTCACATTTCCGCGCCGGAATGGAAATGGCTGAGCGGCCTTACGGAGGATGAGGCGAAGAACCACCTCGGCATCGAACACGTCTCGGCGCTGGTGAGTGCGCTCAAGCGGAAGGTAGCGGCATTTGATCCAGGTGCGAACCTGCTGCCCGGTATCGTCAGGGCGGTTGAACTGAAGGGGCACACGCCCGGACATTCCGGCTACCTCATCGGGTCGGGCAGCGATAGCGTGCTGCTCATCGGCGATGCGATGCACAGCTACGTGGTGTCGGTTCGCAGGCCCGCTTGGCAAGTTGCCTACGATGGCGACCAGCCGCTTGGAGCGACCACCCGGGGCGCGCTCGTCAAGAGCTCCGCCGCGAGCGGTCAGCGCCTCTATGCGGAACACTTCCCCTTCCCGGGGCTGGGCAAGATCGTGATGGGCAAATCCGGCGCCAGCTGGCAGCCGGAGTCGCTACACTAAAGGCCTGTCCGGGGCGCGGAAAGGTTTTCGCGAACGCATCGGGCCCGCATACTCACGGGAACGATGCCCAACTTTCCGCCAGCAGATCATCGACGCCGGCGAAATCATTTCGACCCTAACCCCGTCCAGTTGACACTCATAAGGTTTTCGTTAATACTTCGTCATATAGCTAACCGTAGATGCTAAAAGAGGTGACCCGTGCGGACAAGAAAACGAGGGATGATCGGGCTGTTCGGAGTTGTTTTGCTGCTTGGAGCTATCGGGATGGCCTGCGCCGAGGATGCGAAACCCGCTTATCCCGTCATGGCGCCTATCGAGCAATACCTTGAGGCAAGTGCTTCTGCAGAGATCGCGCTGGCACGGACCGCCGCACCTCCCTCAATTTCCGGCGATGCGAGCGTTCAAGTCCTGGGCAAGCACGGCTACGAAACAGCCGTCAAAGGTAAGAACGGCTTTGTCTGCCTGGTGTGGCGCTCCTGGGTGTCGTGGGCGCCGGGCACCGACGATCAGGAATTTTGGAATCCTAAGCTTCGTATACCGATCTGCTACAATCCCGCCGGCGCACGCACGGTGCTTCCAGCGTATCTTGAAAGGACAAATTGGGCTCTCGCTGGCTCCTCGAAGGCCGAAATGAAAGAGCGCACCCGAGTTGCGGTTGCCTCAAACCGGATAGCGACGCCGGAATCCGGCGCGATGGCTTACATGATGGGGGGAGAAGGAAGCGATGCCCTTGGTCACCACTGGCCTCCGCATGTGATGCTGTGGTTTGCCCATACCGATGGCGCCAACTGGGGTGCCGATCTTCACGGCTCACCGATATTTGCGGAGCAGCAAGACCCGGAGCCCGTCACCATTTTTGACATCGCGGTGCCCGTGTATTCCGACGGAACGCCCAAGACCATGGGGCCGCATTCGCATTAGCGACTCGCCAAACGTCCCTTTTGAAATTCAGTTGAAGGAGACGACCCATGCGGACAACAACACGACCGCTAATTGAGCTATACCCCTTGGCTTTCCTGCTTGGAGTTATCGGGACGGCGGCCTGCGCCGAGGATGCGAAACCCGCTTATCCCGTCATGGCGCCGATCGAGCAATACCTTGAGGCAAGTGCTTCTGCAGAGATCGCGCTGGCACGGACCGCCGCGCCTCCCTCAATTTCCGGCGATGCGAGCGTTCAAGTCCTGGGCAAGCACGGCTACGAAACAGCCGTCAAGGGTAAGAACGGCTTTGTCTGCCTGGTGTGGCGGTCCTGGGTAGCCGCTTTTGATGATCTGGATTTTTGGAATCCCAAGATTCGTGTACCCGTCTGCTTCAACCCCGCCGGCGTGCGCACAGTCCTTCCCCCCTATCTCGAAAGCACAAAATGGGCTCTCGCCGGCGTCTCGAAGACCGAAATGGAAAAGCGGAGCCGAGCTGCCATTGCCTCCAAGCGGATAGCAACGCCGGAACCCGGCGCGATCGCTTTCATGATGGGGAGAGAAGGAGACGTCGGGGGAGAAGGAAGCGACGCCGCCAGCCACCACTGGGCTCCGCATGTGATGATATTTTTTGGCCACACCGACAGCACCACCTGGGGTGCAGGTCTTCACGGATCGCCAATAACTGCAGACCACGGACAACCGGAGCCCAACATCACCACGTTTAACGTTCACGTGCCCGTATTCTCCGACGGAACGCCCGCAATTCCGGGGCCGCCGCCTGCGCATTAGAGACGCCCTAGTAGCCCGTATGACAGACTCCTCTTTGCTGATGTCACTGCTGGCATTTCAGCCCGGCGCGGATCTGCTGCCCGAGCGGGATTGCGCTGTCTCAGGGTTACCAGGTCGTTCTCGGCATCAAGGGCGCGCGGGCGGAAGCATGGCGGGATGGGTTCGAGGAGGTCGGGCGTTTCACCGAGGGCTTGGTGGTGACGTGATTCGAGTGCAACAGTAGGCGTGGGTTTGGTATGGGAAGGCTATTGACTCACGTCCCTTCAGTTGGGGGTGCGACGCGATCAATTTCGATAGTCTGTCTGCGACCTCCAATTTTTTGTCATCAGGCAATGCCGCGATGAAGCTAACCGACAGGAATCGATCCACAATCACCCGCTGTGGCGGACCGACGTGCACGTAGTCGTAACAGGATTCCTCAAGACCAGAAAACAACCCCCCTGCAAATGGGCGGCGCCATTCACCCGTGTGATAACGCGGTGAATTGCCTTCGTAGTCCTTAATGATGCCGGTGATAGCCGCGACCCAATCCACAGATTCGTCACGCACATTCCACACGAGCCCCAGCCGGCCCTCCCGCTTCAGAACCCGGTGGATCTCTACAATAGCGGCCTCGTCGGCAAACCAATGAAATGCCTGGGCGCACAGCACCGCGTCGCTGCTGCCGTAGGGTATGTTCATTGCCTGCGCGGTGCCAGCTATTGCGTGGACGCCAGGCATGTCAGCCGACAACTCGGCGCGCATCGCGTCCAGGGGTTCGACTGCGACAACATTGGCTCCGGCCTGGACAAGCAGTCTCGTAAACTTTCCTGTGCCTGCACCGAGATCAATCACCGTCGTTTTTGCACTGAGCCCAATGTCCCGCTGCAGCCAAGCAAGAAGTTTTTCTGGATACTCTGGGCGACCACGCGCATACTTCGAAGCGGAGTTGCTAAAGCCCTCGAACGCCACTCGATGGACATCGTCCATCATCGCTCGCCTCTTCTACCTGAAGGGAAGGAATTGTAACGCGCCCACCCATACTTTGAATCGCATTTTCCTCTCCTCCAAACGGAAATAGCGCCGGGATTGCCGCGTCCTCTGATCGTACACCATTGTTCTCGCAGTCAAGACCTGCGCGCCGAAACTCCCGTGCTCGCAAGTGCGCTTCGCGCGGCCCTGGGCTGCGTTGCGCCACGAAAAAACCGGCGCCCGGAAAAGTTCGCCCGTTAACCGGACGCTCGCAACTCACCGTGGACGCGCTTGAGCAACGTGTGTGTCGTCATCCAACCGATCGGAATATTACGGACTCAAATGATAACGATCTCTAGGATAGAGAACGGCTTCGCGGACATTCTGCAATCCTAGAATTTGCGCGCTCAATCGTTCCAATCCGATGGCCAGGCCCACGTGTGGTGGCATACCGAGTTCGAACATCCGCAAATGATCTTCGAACGCAGGTGGCTCCATCCCTCAACGTCCAATTTCGCATTCCCGGTGAGCAGGATGCTCGCAGTATCGGGTGTGTGCTCAGCGACCCAACGCAGGAACTCGATGCCATCCATCCCGGGCATATTGAAGTCCGATACGACGACGGGCAAAGGGGGCTTGCAAATTGATCGCCTCGATCGCCTTAGCTGCGCCGAGCGCGGTCGTCACCTCACATTTCCCGCGTAGCGTCCGGCGCAGAGCCGCCAGCACGTTTGCGTCATCATCGACGCATAAGACGCGCGATCGGCTACTCGTCACGACCCACTCGTCCGCATCGGTGTAGGTGGCGAAAGTGAGGTTGCGGCGCGAAGATCAGGTGCACGGGCAACGTCCTGCAAGGCCGATATCTAGTTGTGAGCGGCGTAAGGTGCTGTAGCTTGAGGGCGGTTGACTCTTTTGGCACTTAATGCGGCCTCAGGTCGTGGGTTGCTCTGTTCCTCAGAAACTTCTGCATCCAGAGTGGCTTCGCCGGTGCGTGGTCGCAGTTCCGTGGCGTCGCCGACGAAACGAAAAGTCCATCAAGCTTTTAATCGGCGTTGTCTTGCCGCCACCCTTCAATCCGACGAGTCCAAATATCGAGCCGGATGGCACGCCGAAAGCTCACCGAACGCACCGCAGCATGGCCGTCGAAGCGTCTGCTGATCCCCGTTGAAATCGATCGCGTTTGCCGCTGCCGCCGATACCAGGCAATGGATTACCGGAAGACGGTCTTTGGCGGGACCGGCCGTTCGAGTCTCTACAGTTCGCGCTCCAACTTCGCTTGCGGATCGGCACGGCAATCCAAGCTTGGGTGACGCAAAGGTGCGGCGACAGCTGTTCCTCGGGCACTCCCTTGCCGGGCTAGGTGGATAACTCCCCACCGCCACAAGGTGTCGAACACCGGCCCGATCGTTGCACCATACGTACTGACTGCGTACCGCACGCCTAAGTGGCGCGGAGTCAGCTCATCGCGTGTTATCAGGTCATCGGCCATCATTTGCCGCAGCTGTTCACGAAGCACCTTCGCCGTGACACGCGGTATCGCCCGACGAAGCTCCCCGAAACCCCTCGGCCTTTCGAGAAGCCGCTGGAATACCATCGGTTTCCAGCGTCCTTCAATCACGGCGATCGCCGTGTATAGCGGGCAAGCCGCGCGCTCTGCATATGCATTTTGTCCTCGCAGCATTTTTTGCCTCCAGCGAGTTCCGGGTACTTCAAAGTACCTGCTTGTTTGAGCGACTAGTCAAGCGCCACAATAGTCAGAACGGAGGACGTGTGCGATGATTCGATTGTTCAGAGTGATTCTTCCCGTGAGCGATATCGAGCGAGCCGCGCAATTCTATGGGGCGCTGCTCGATGCGAGCGGATCGAGAGTTTCGCCGGGACGTCACTACTTCGGGTGTGGCGGCGTCATTCTCGCGTGCTTTGATCCTCGCGCGGATGGCGATCCCTGGGACGCTTCACCAAATCCTGACCACGTGTATTTCTCAGTGACCGATTTGGAAGGTACGCTCAGAAGCGCGCGCGATGCGGGAGCCGTCATTTTGCGCCCCATCGAAACTCAGCCCTGGGGCGAGCGCAGCTTTTATTGCACAGACCCGTTCGGCAACAAGCTCTGTTTCGTCGCGTCTGACACACTCTTTACGGCCGGACTGCTGAACTAGGCGTGCACGAGAATACTTATCGTTCATGTGCGGGCGGTGATCCACGGCGTCCTAGAAAACCAAGTAACGACCGACATTAATCTCGCCATCTCCCGAAGCGAATCGCGTCTAGAAGATCCGGCCCCGCTCCCGCTTTCGCCGTGGCTTCCAAATCAGCAATCGCCTTGTTTCCGGGAAAGCGATATGCGCCGACCACGATGTTAATTTCGAGGCCGTTCACGATCTGTCCGACATATTGTTGATAGTCGGCACAAGCGCGAGCATTGTCCATCATGACGGTTCTCTTGAACCCCGCAGTTCTACCGTAACAAGCGTAATACTGAGTTGCCATTTCGATCGACTGCTGATGAGTTCCCCGATACGCCAACGCGTCAAAACCTGCGTTTTTCATGAGATCCGACGTCTCGAAAAGCCCGGTTAAAACACCCAATGGGTAACCAAACCCCTGTGCTGCAGTCGCATTTCGATAGCGATCCTCGATCTCCCCAGGTGCAACCACGCCGGTCTGGAACGAAGGCTGACTCGTCAGACGATCGCGCCCAGTATTCTTGTGGCATTCGATGGGCCTGTCGTGTTCACCGTAAACCGCATGGTTGAACCAATCCGTCCACGAAATCGCCAGCGGGATCGAACGGTCTTTGCCATACAAGACCGCATTGAATCTGCGGCCGCTATCGTCATCGAGTAAACGCGCAATCGCCAGAAGCCCTGCCAGATGAGCCGCCACGTGATTGCTGTAACGTTCGCAGGCCGAATCGGGGCCGTTCATTTCCGACATCCCAGCGCGGAAGTTGGATGCCTCACGGATTAGATTAAATATAGCCGCATGAAATACATTGAGTTGGTTCGTCTGTGAACTATTAAACGCGCCAATCGACTGGAGCAAATCTTGGGCGTGAGCTGAATAGATAATCCCTCTTCCAATCTGTAATCCCACTCCGCTCTGAACAATGCGCATGAAACGTTGCTGACCGTCGCAAAATTGCGCCGCCTTGGCTAGGGTGTTCCCGTGCTGATCGCGAAAGCCTCGATCCGCCCAAGCCAACAGAATCCGTTTTGCCAGAGCCGCGGCTTCCCCGGAGGCAGGCCACCCTATGGGTGCCTTCGCCCCCGACTTTACCAATGCCGCATAAATGGCCAGTCTCGCCGCGACAATCGCCGCCCCGGTCGGCGGCAGCATCCCCTCCTTCACGTGCATTGCCGAAGCAAGCTGACTGGTTGTGCGAATCTCGTCTGCGTACCCGGTTGTGGGCTCATACGAGAATGCGTGCAGATAGATGTCAAGATCACAGCCCGAATACACTGCGTCCCAATCGACTTTAGTCGCGAGATGAGATTTCACCCGGTCAGCGAGCTTGGAAAACGTCTGTGAGGAAAAGGAATTAGGCGAATTGATACGCGTAACCAGATCATTCAAGTCGTCCTGCGTCATGAAAACGCGCGGATGCTGCGCGGAACTTCTGTAGACGCCGGAAAGGACGGGATATGCCCCGGATTGCTGAGCGAACGTCTTTGGCGCGAACAGCGACGTGGGGGACAACAGGATCAGGAGCAGGCAGCCACGTGGATTCATGCGTAACATGGGGTACTCCTCACCTAGCGCTCACTGTGTTTTGGGTCGAGAGTTCCCTATATAGCGCGTAACGACGCATCGCTCCACTTCTGACGCAGAAAACCCCAACTGCGATTTGCGCGCCATACGTGATGAACTCACCTAAAATGGATACGCTAGGCGGGACACATATCCGGGATTCGCACCTTACCTCCCAACTCGAATGCAGGCCCTCCCACTTCGTCGCTATCATACGTTGGGCGTGTTCCGACACCGAGTTTTATTCGCATTGGCGCTCGCTTGTCTTTTCATCGCAAGATCAGCCTCGGCGGTCGTTTCGATCGCGGCGACCCCGGCGTCCGCGTTGCTCGATCAGCGCATTACCATTCGAATATCCGGTCTGAATCCCAACGCCATTGTGCGAGTGCGTGCCAAATCGCAGGCCCAAGACACTCTTTGGTGGCGAAGCGAATCCTTATTTATGGCTGACGATCGCGGGCGGATCGATCTTGATCATCAGGCACCCCAATCGGGCTCTTACGACGGTGCTGACGGCATGGGATTGTTCTAGTCCATGCGTCCGGACAAGGACCCCAAACGCGCCGACCATCTCTCCTTTGCGATCGAGGACTTCTCCAAACCGGTCATCACTGAAATCGAAGTCATCGACGCCAGCGGCGCAACGACATCGACTTCGATCGAGCGGCGCTACGCATCAGTCGGCGTGCGCAGCTTGGCAGTCCATGAGGAAATCGTTGCCACCCTCTATCAAGTTGAGCGTACGGGTCCGCTCCCGGGAGTGCTCATCATCGGCGGTTCCGATGGGGGTCCCGGCGCGCCGGGTGTGGCGATGCTATTGGCATCTCATGGATTCGCCGCCCTTTCGGTATCCTACTTCGGCGTCCCAGGTCTGCCGCCGACGCTGGAGAATATTCCTTTGGAATATTTCCAGAGGGCGCTACTGTGGATGCGGTCTCAACCGAACGTCGACCCTCGGTCCATCGCCATTTACGCAGAGTCTCGAGGCACGGAAGCGGCGCTGTTTACGGCCGCAACCGATCCCGAGGTAAATGCCGTTGTCGCCCGTTCGCCAAGTTTCACGTTTTGGGGCGGCGTGACCAAGGCGCATTTGCCCGGGAGACCGGCCTGGACTTATCAAGGGCGACCGCTGCCATATATTGCCAATACGCTCTACCCCGATTTCATCCTCACGTACCTTTGGGATAAGGCAACCGGCAAGCCGGTGCGTCAGACGCCCCTTTTTCTGGAAGATCTGGCGCGCGCCACGGAACCGGACAAAGTCTCCATCCCTGTAGAACAAATTCACGGTCCACTCCTGCTGCTGGCAGGGGCTGATGATCAGATTTGGCCCTCGGCGATGATGGCCGAGCGAATTATGAGCCGCCTTCGTTTGCATGGTCACGCCTATCGCGATCGGTTCCTGACATTCTCAGACGTCGGTCATGCCATACCTTACGTGTATCTGCCCACCCACGGAAACTGGCGAGACTCCCCGTTTGCGATTGGGGGGACACCGGAAGGCATGGCACAGGCCCAGGCCAACGCCTGGCCCCAAATACTAGAATTCCTTTTGGGCACGGCCGAACGGACGCGATTGAGCCGTTAACCTCTCATGGGATTCCGCGCCTATCACGATTCCCCGCCGCTCGAACAGTGACGCGGCGGCTTGGCAACAGGTTCAACGCTCAACCGGAGTTGGCCAGCGATCGCGGCTGCCTTTGCCTGATAGCGCATCCGCTACTTCAGGTTGCTCGCGCCGAACGAGTCCGGCAAAAGCTCTTACGGACTCAAATGATAACGATCTCTAGGATAGAGAACGGCTTCGCGGACATTCTGCAATCCTAGAATTTGCGCGGTCAATCGTTCTAATCCGATGGCGAGGCCCCCGTGTGGTGGCATACCGAGTTCGAACATCCGCAAATGATCTTCGAACGCAGATGGCTCCATCCCTCGACTGCGGAGCGAAGCCTCCAATGCGGCTCGTTCGTGGAGCCGCTGCCCGCCTGTCGTGATTTCCAGGCCCTCCAACAGTAAATCGAAGCTTTGCGCCGCGCCGGAATCCCCGCGGGGTGCCGAGTAAAATGGACGGTTCGCGGCGGGAAACCCCAAGACGAACACCGCCGGTACTCCCGTTTCCGAGTCGGCCAGCGCGCATAACTGACGCTCAGCCTGAGGATCGAGATCGTCTTTGAGGTGAGTTGTTCCGTGGGAGTGCGCGAGGCGCTCCAGGCATTCGTAAAAGTCCCAAACTGGGACGTTGAGCATCGACGGTAACGGCTTTGATCTGTAACGCCGCAATACGTCGTCGTGATGGTGATTAAGCTCCTCGAATATGAATGTCAGGAGCTGCTTTTCTAGTTCAATGACATCTTCGGGACCATCAATGAATCCAAGTTCCAGGTCCAACGAATAGTATTCGGTAAGGTGGCGGCTGCTCGCGTGGGGTTCCGCGCGATATACGTGACCGGTCTCGAAAACCCGTTCGAAAGCGGCGACTCCGTGCTCTTTGTAGAATTGCGGACTTTGCGCCAAATAAGCGATCCGCTCAAAATATTTTATTGAAAACAGATTGCTCCCACCCTCGGTGCCTGAGGCAACGATCTTGGAGGTGATGATCTCCTGAAAATGCTGGCATTGCAGATATTCGCGAAAATACCTCAACGCGGCAGCCTGAATGCGAAAGATATTGCCAACCTCATCGTTGCGGCAGGCGAGCGGACGGTATTCGAGCCGCGCCTCGGGACCGACGGACGCCAGCTTGCTGCTCGAATTGAACGGCAACTTGTGACTTGCCGAGTTGAGTACGCGGAGTTCGTCGATATCGACCTCGCACCCCGACTTAGCGCGAGCGTCGATCCGCACCAGGCCAGTCAATTCAACGGCGTCGTCGAGCTTAACGTGCACGTCCTTGAACCGCTCGGTCGCCACTACGCACTGAATGTCGCCGGTGCAGTCACGTATGACAATAAATGTGGTGGTCGCCAGAGACCTTAGTCGGAATATCCAGCCTCGAATCAAAACGCGTTTTTCAGCGAGTTGAATGGCCGACGCGGCGAAAACTCGAGCTAAGCGTGCGATGGTCATTGCAGATCTCTTCCTGTTTACGGAGGAACATCTGCCGGAACCACATGCGATCTGTGGCGGTGCCATCCAGCTTCCGACCTTAAAAGTCGGCTTTCAACAGAGCTGTGTCGTAGCGATACGTCTACCCCTACTAAGGCCTGCGCGGCGCTTCCGGTTCGGGGGAGCCTCTCAGAGGGGTCTATCCTCTTCGGTGAGTGCCGCTACTATAGAATAATTCTTGCGCTTGGCAAGCATTCCGCGGTGACGATGCCCGGAGCCATAGTGTGAGCTGGGAGTTATCAGGCCGGAGGGCTGGGCCGCCGTTTGCAGTATCCGCCGGTTGCCGATTGCGTTGTCAGGCCCCACCCAGTGGCTCAGACAGCGCTTACCGTTCTTTCAAGGGCGTTTCATGTCTTCTTCCCCGAACGGAAATAGAACGGGGGATTGCCTCTTCCGCGGGACGATCGACGGCGCGTCGATGCACCCACGTGAGATCGTGAAGCTCGCTCTATTGAAAAGTGCGGCAGCGTGCATCGTGTACCACAATCATCCATCGAGGGTGCAGAAGCCTAGCCAGGCCGACGCACTCATCACCGCACGCGTCAAAGAAGCGTTGGTATTGATCGATGGGCGACCAGGTGATCACATCTTGGGTGGATTGGAAACTGTCACCGTACCTTCCAATTTGCGCGAAATCCAGCCAATAGTTTACATCTCGAAGCGTCGCCGCGATGATGGCAGTTGCGTGGGTCTCCGTCGCGTGCGACGTCACGCACACCTGGCTTTGGTCTACGGCCCAAAAGGCACTTGATCTGCCCTTCTCACAAGGGCAGCAAATGCCACTGCCTCGGGATCGTGCACAGCTGGTAAATATCCGTCGCTACAGTTGACGTGCGCCGAACCGCCAAAGCGTATGCCCAGATAATTGAAGGTCTCGCGAAATGCACCCATGAATTCCACTGATGGTTCGTCGCAGATCGAAGTGCAAACGACATATGCATTCTTCCCACGCAGCCTGCGGCCCTCGGGAAGAAGCTCTGGGACTTCAAGGAGATCGGAAATCCGATCGAGAAATATCTTCATTGCGGGGCTTACGGCATACCAATAGATTGGCGTGGCAAAGATGATCTGATCGTACGCTAACACATGCCTCATGAGAGGCTCGAAGTCATCATTCCTGTTTAAGTGATCGTAGTCATACGATGACATGCGCAGGCCATTGAGATCGACCACCTCGATGTTCAGTTCCAACGCAATACGATCAATAAGCTGACCGGTGTTACCGAGGCGGCGGGAGCTGGAAAGCAGAGCTATCGTGCTGAGCATCGCCCCACCCATGAATTGGCCAATGAGAATAATCCCGACCCGAAGATCGTCATTCTGTCCTCTCGCAAAACCCGGCACAAATGTACGTAAGCACCAAAATTCCTTGAATCCAGACGGCTGACAGCGTACAACCTCAACTGGACTTGAGGTAAAGGGGCCCTGTGGCAAGAATTACTCCGGCGGAAATCGAGCGGCCCCTGACGGCAGGCCAGGTAGCTACGCGGAGCGGTGTCGCTGTATCAACCGTTCACTTCTATGAAGCGAAGAGTCTGATCAAGGGTTGGCGGAGCACCGGCAATCAGCGCCGCTACAGTCGAGACGTTCTACGGCGCGTTGCGGTTATCAAAGTTGCGCAGCGCCTGGGCCTGCCATTGTCGATGATAAAGCAAGCCATTGACTCCTTGCCTGGCGGTCGCACGCCAACCGCTAAGGATTGGAGGAGACTATCGGTGGAGTGGCGAAAGGAGTTGGACCACCGAATCTCGTTGTTGGAGAGACTTCGCGGTCAACTCGATAGCTGCATCGGTTGTGGGTGCTTGTCGCTAAAGGTGTGCCAGCTGCGTAATCCCGGCGATACTGTGTCGGATCAGGGATCCGGACCAATGCTGATGGAAGGAGACCTCGCTCAAATCTGAATAGCAGCATGACGCGAAGTTAGCTTTCCCTCTTCCATCACCGTCGGGCCTCAATGGCATGGCGATGAACGCCATGTAGTGAATCAAGCGTTGCGATGGCCTGCCTCCGGATCGGGCAATCCCGCCCGAGACAGATCCGGAGAATGACGATGTCAAATCATAATCTTTTTTACGCTTGGCGCCGACGGTGCGGCGGTACCTGCGTCGGGTGAAGCAATTCTCACTGCCGCGAGGCAGGTCTTGGCGCATCTGGTGCGTCGCGGTGCCTCGCTGCAATCTCCGCAAAAGACCGGTGAATACTTAATGGCGCGTCTCGGCCACTTAGACTATGAGGTCTTCGGACTGATCCTGCTCGATAAAAGGCACCGGGTCATCGAGTGCATCGATCTCTTCCGCGGGACGATCGACGGAGCGTCCGTGCACCCGCGTGAGGTCGTGAAGCTCGCGCTATTGAAAGGTGCGGCAGCGTGCATCGTGTATCACAATCACCCGTCGGGGGTCCAAGAGCCTAGCCAGGCCGACGCACTCACTACTGCACGCGTGAAAGAAGCGTTGGCATTGATCGATGTGCGACTCGTTTATCACATCTTAGGTGGATTTTGCAGTGTCACCACCGCGGTCAAAATACATCAATCGCTAGGGTTTCGCGGTATCAATCGCGAACAAAGGATTCAATAGGCGGACGGCGACACTTTTGGGCGATTTGTCGGCGAATTTCGCACAGGCGAGGTCAGCCATGCGAAATTAGCATTATTGGTACGCACGCAGGCGAAGTACTGGGTCCTTTCATCGAATCCCATCGCGGCGAGGAGCGAACGCGGCCAGCGCGTCCAAGACTTGTGCAAGTCGGGCATTCATGCTTCCAAAGTCCGACGATAAGATGGCTGCAGCGGTCTGGGTATATCTGCTAGGAGCCAAATCGCTCTCACCATTCTGCAACAGTGGCTTAATCGACTCCGCTGTCGGCTCCATGTGAAACTGAAAACCGTAAACGCGATCACCAAATCGGAACGCCTGATGAGGACACCCCGCGCTGCGGGCCAATAGAACCGCTCCGTCGGGAATGCCTGGCATATCGTGGTGCCAATGAAGCGCATCAAATTCTGCCGGAAAGCCCCGCAGAATTGGATCCTTTGTTCCTGCGAGAGTTGAATGCACAGGGAAGATTCCAACTTCCTTTTCCGGACTCCGGCACGTTTGCGCACCCAGCGCCTCAGCAATCAGTTGTGACCCCAAGCAGAACCCAATAACAGGCTTCTTGTGCGAGATGACCTTCGCGACCAAATTGATTTCGTCTCGCAAGTACGGAAACGCATCTAGCCGTAGCGGACTCTGGGGTCCTCCCATCACGATCAGAAAATCAACGTCGCCCGGATCAGGCAGAGGTTGGCCCTCGTAGACATGCGTCCCAGAATACAGATGCCCCTGGGCCTCGGCCCACTGATCAATGAAACCCGGCACCTCGAATGACGCATGCATTACGTAGTGAACCCTCATCCGCTCCGCCTCCTCGTCCTCAGTGCAGCCGCAATCAAGCAATGGCTCCCCTTAGGCACCGACTGCTGATCGTGAGCACACTAGCATACGTAAGTGACCTGCTCTCTAGCGGCTGTTCGCGGATGACTCCAACGGGTCGCGAAGTGACAGTTGGGCGGCGTTACGGGTTAGGCCAATTCCCAGAAGACCTGCAACTTTAATGCGCGAACCGGGTTTTGAGGTAACGATGGTCTACCCGTTACGCCCACAATGATCTTTCAACCAGCCGAAGTCTATTGCTTCGCCACATGACCATACTTGCATACGTTCTTCATATTGGTGGAGGCACGATCGGCCTTGCCTCGGGGCTGGTCGCAGCGTTTGCCCGCAAGGGTGGGTATCTCCACCGAAAGGCGGGAACTGTCTTTGTAGTTTCCATGTTGGCCATAGCGACCTTTGCCATCTATCTCGCGATTGTACTCTCCGACCAAGTCAATCTATTTATCGGCACTTTCGCCTTCTACCTTGTAGCGACTGCCTGGATGACTGTGCGACGGGGAGAGGGGACGAGCGGCCTTTTCGAAAAGATCGCCCTGTTCGTCGCGCTCGGTCTCTGCGCCCCCTTTAGCATTTTGGCTTTTCAGTTAGTGACCGGCATGACCCCCTCGATTAAAAGCACTGTGCCCTTCGAAGGGCCCGTCCTTATCGCGATCTATATCTTCACCTCGGTGCTCGCACTCGCCGCGATCGGCGATGCCAGGCTTGTGCTAGGGGGCGGGCTCTCGGGAGCGCCGCGCATTGGGCGGCATCTGTGGCGCATGTGCCTGGGGCTAACGTTGGCCGCGGGTTCGTTCTTCACAAACGCATTGCCGCGGCTCCTGCCTCCTCCAGTGCACATAACACCAATCTTTTTCTTGCCCCAGCTTCTGCTGCTGTGCTTCTTGATATTCTGGCTGATCCGCGTGCGGCTCACGGGCTGGCGTCAATCATGAAGCGGTCGCGTACTAGCAAAATTGATCTCACGGGCTTCTTCATACCGGCCACTCGCCACCGACTCCTACGGGCACATTCCGATCTGATAGCGGTCCGTTGCCGATTTCGATCCTTGTTCGCCTTCCATCCAGCGCTCGGGAACCTTCCCATTTGTGGAGCCTGCTGATCGGCCTGGTACTCGCCAAATTGCTCCAAATGTGGACCCCCGAGCGGCCCCTCGACTGAACGGGGCTCAAGTCAAAGGCCTTGAAAGACCAACGAAGGGCGGGCTTGCTGAATCTTTTAATTTTACGCCATTGTTCTCGCCGTCAAAGCCTGCGCACGGGAGTCCCGTGCTCGCGAGCGCGCTTCGCGCGGCCCTGAGGACTGCGCTGCGATGGCCTGCCTCCGGATCGGGCAATCCCGCCCGAGCAAGACCGGAGATCGATCATGTCGAATCATAATCTTTTTACTTTAAGCGCCGACGGTGCGGCGGTACCCGCGTCGAGTGAAGCCATCCTCATTGCCGCAAGACGGGTTTTGGCGTATCGGGTGCGTCGCAGTGCCTCGCTGCAAAAGACCGGTGAATACTTAGTGGCGCGTCTCGGCCACTTAGACTATGAGGTCTTCGGACTGATCCTGCTCGATAAAAGGCACCGGGTCATCGAGTGCATCGATCTCTTCCGCGGCACGATCGACGGAGCATCGGTGCATCCACGTGAAGTCGTGAAGCTCGCATTGCAGAAGAGCGCGGCGGCGTGCATTGTGTATCACAATCATCCGTCGGGCGTCCAAGAGCCGAGCCAGGCCGACGCACTCATTACCGCACGCGTGAAAGAAGCGTTGGCATTGATCGATGTGCGACTCGTTGATCATTTGATACTCGCCGGTTCGAATGTACTCAGCTTCGCGCAGGAGGGGCTCTTATGAGCCCCAGCCGCCAGAATCCAGAACGCGTCGCGCAGAGCGATGAATGGGCACGACGGTCGGGTGTCTGCCGCCATGATCCGCCGTGGCCAGGTCGCCGCGGGAGGTTCGGACTTATAGATGATCCTAACCACGAGGTTCGATCCGTGCCGCGAGGATCTTGACGGCGTCCAAGAAAGACACTTGCAGGATGTGCATCGCCAAATCCATGGCACCGCGGCCGCCGATCTTGGCGCGGGAGTTGTACCACTTGACGCCCGTCGTCAGTATCTCGAACTCGCCGTACACCGCACGGACATGCCAGCGGCGGCTGTGGAATCTTTAACGGGATGATAGGTAGTGTCGACCTTGCAGCACTTCGCGAGCCAGTGCAGTGCCGCCTCGCTCGTGTCTCCCGAAAAGACTTGCGCATGGCTCACCACGATGGCTGTGGACGGCGCCCCTCCGCACACCCCACTCGGCTACTCGCCTCCGATAGAGGCATGGGCTACTAGGCCAGACGCACTCTAGTCTCCCTCATGGGAATGTAAATACGGTTGACACTCTGGAAATCCTCCTAACACATCATCGTTGCCGGCGGCGCCGCCATCAGGCTCGCTGAACGTGGTCTGCTTTAAGATGTGGAGTGACCTTGCTCACGCTGCAGCGGGAGCAGAGTTTTAGCGCCTACTCGACATTTCCAATGGCCCGGGCGTAGCGTCGCGGTCTCCCTTCACAATTGGAGATCGCCATGACTTTGGAGGTAAGCGCAAGTACTTACTCGCGCCTGGATGGCTCGATCAGGGTCCTGTTCTGAACTACTAGGCTCCAGGGAGCATAAGCTGGGTTTGGTCAAGATGCAGGAGGGAAAGCAGCCCCAAGCGGACCGAGCTTGCGCGCGCCACGATCAGAACCGCGATTGTTCGCTCATCGCACATCCACTGGGAGGCCGATCCACTCTCGATAGATGCGCTCGCGGTAACTCAGCAACGCACGAACTGACTCTGATGAACTTTGTTGAGGAGTCCAGGTATAGAGATCGCGCCAGAGTTCGCTCATCGGACACACTTCCTCGGGCAGTGGCTCGACGAGCGCTGCGAACGCTGCCCATCCAAGATCTAACGCGCTCAGGCTATCGCCATGAAGATACGTTCCACCCTCAGAGTGTCTCTCAACGAACGCCGCAACAATCTCTTCGCATCGTCTTTGGGCGGTTGAGCTGATCAGACGCGAATACCCATACTTATCGGCCAAATAGCGTCCTATTGCTCGTTCACGTTCACCATACCGATGATCGGTCAATAGTCTTTCAACCATCAGTAGTCGGCGATTCCACCCAAAGCCATCTTCCGCACACAGTTCAGCGAGCAAACCAATGACCGCTGCTCTGTCTCGAGGATGACTCGGTAGGAGCCTCGGTGTACTTGCCATTCGCTCGGCAAATAGCATTTGATCGAGCCAGCTTGCGAGTGGGCGCTCAGAATCTGAAAACAGCACGGGTAACGTCTCATGCCCGGTGGCCGCCTTCAGGTCTGCCAGCCCCCGCTTTGGATCGCGAGCGTCAACCAGCACGAATGGAATTCGCTTGACGCGAAAGAGCGCTCGACACAGTTCCGACCACGGAGAAGGAATGCCGTTTCGAACTGGCGCGATTCGTAGACCCGTGGCCTTGAGACCGTGCTCAAGTGTTAGCCATTCAGCCATCGAATCATGGTAACGCACTCGTGGGAGCGACCGCTATCCGTAAATTTCAAAAGGTGAACCGGGGGTCTGTGCCCGGCCGGCTGCTACCGGTCAGATTGATCAGCGAGCCACGGGCACTTGGTTGAGTCATGTGGCGTTAGGTGTAAGCATTTACCCGAGGGCATAGGCGCCATCCTAAAACAGGAGAGAACGCCCTGACTTTGTAGCATCGCATGCGCATATTAGTGAGGTGGTGGACGTCAAGATCTTCGAAACCGGGCGGTATATTCCCACGCGGCACCGCGCCTCTCCGCCAGCTGCAACCCGTGCTTCTCGGTGCGTGTTTGCAGCTTCCCAAAGGGAATGAAATCACTGTCTCTGCGACTTTCCGCAAATGTCACACTGCCACCGTGCACAAGCACGCGAGCCACCTCGGCAATGCAACGGTCCTGGTTCGGCACTTCGCCGAGCACGAGAACCAGCAGCACAGCATTGAATGACGCATCGGCAAAAGGCAAGGAGCAGGCGTCGCCTTGGGTGAAGCGGATATTGACGATGCCCGACAATCTTTGCCGAGCGATCTCCAGCATTTCAGGCTGCAGATCCAACAACACCAATGAACCCCCCGGTACGGCGCCCGCAATCGCGCGACTGAAATAGCCGGGCCCGCAGCCTATTTCGAGTACGGTGTCGGTCGGTGCAAGGGCCATTCGCTCGACTGTGCGGGTTGGGGACTGGATCAGTCGGCGCAGGGGATTCAGAAGCGAACTGGCGCGCTTTGCCGGGAAAACCTTGCCGCGACCTAGGCCAAAGGTCGTCATGGGCAGGCGACACTCCCGCGCCTCATCCCCGTCCGCGAACGACATAGGCGCACTTGGATGCTTTGAGCGTCGTATCCTCGTGCCCCAGTTATTCCAATCCGCACCCCTTGCACCACCTCGTCTCCGCTTTAATTTGTCATTCGGTCATTGTGGTTCACAGGCTACGCGTTCGCAATCATCTATATCTTTGCGGACACGGTATGACCGGGAGCAAACGACCGATCGCCCTGACCTCAAACTCCGCTAAAGATATGTGGAGTTGACTCAGGGCGCGTCCCCGCACGCTGGCGCGCAAGAGCTACTTGACAATTGACAGAACGCTACAGCTCCTCGCGTCTCTGGACGATTCGGCCGGCAAGTCCATAGTCGATGGCCTCTTTGGCGGACAGCCAATGATCGCGTTCAATATCCTCTAACACCAATTTCAGAGGTTTACCCGTCTCGCGCGCGATTAGCTCGGCAATGCGCTGTCGCGCCGTCAAGATTTCCCGCGCCTGAATTGCGACATCACTGGCCTTCCCACCAATGCCGCCGCTCGGCTGGTGAATCAAGAATCGCGTATTTGGCAGGCAGAAGCGACGCTCGCGAGGCGCAGCCAAGTACACGTTGGTGGCGGCGCTGCCTACCCATCCAGTACCGATCATCCGCACAGGGGCGCGAACGAACCGAATGAGGTCGTGTATGGTGTCGCCCGATTCTAGATGTCCGCCGGGCGAGGACACAATCACGTCGATGAGTTCGGCCGAATCGGCGTCCAAAGCAATCAACCGCCGGCCGACTTCGGCCGCGGTCGCCTCCGTAATGGTGCCAAAGATGAGCACCGTGCGGGACTTGAATGCTTTTTCCTCCAAGAAATCATTTCTCGGATCTATCGGAGCTGTGGGCGGGGCGATTTCCATGAACTCTCCTGCTTGGCTTATCTAACGAATAGGGCCATCGGTTTGTGACAAAGGGGTCCCCAAACTACTCGCTCTGTGGCACAGTTTGCCGATGCCCACGGACCGACAAAGACTGGTGAGCGCCGCGCGCCGGCTGCTTACCACACGCGCGGACGCCGAGGACGCTGTGCAGGACACCTATGTCCGCGCCTTGGAGGCATATCCGGATTGGCCGGGTCCTCAGCCCGCGTGGCTGCACACCGTGTTGCGGAACATCGCCATCGACCGCCTGCGCCGCAAACAGTTGGAATCCGAGCATGCGGATGCAGGATTTCCGCCTGCCGCCTCGTCAGATCCCCCGATGGAGGTCACATCGCAGTGTGAGGCTGCACTTCGTCATTTGCTACGCCGCGTCAGCCCCGCGGAGGCCGCGGCCATTCTGCTACGAGAAGTGTTCGAATTTGATTACGATGAGATCGCGCGCATCTTCGGCAAGAGCCAAGCCGCTTCTCGTCAATTCCTGCATCGGGTCAGAACGCATACACGCCGCGCCAGCGCTCTGGCGGATGTTGAGGAAATCTATGTTGCATTGTTCTGGCGGGCCATTGAAGCTCGCGATCCTGCGCCTTTGATGGACATGCTGCAAACGATTACCGCGCGGACGCAGCCGGCCGCAATCACGGTCGGGCGACAACGCAGCGCACGCAGTTCCTCGATGCTGGTGCAGGTCGGTGGCCGCTACGCCATCGCGCTGGTGCTGGACGGAGTCGTGCTGTGCATTGTTCCCGTGGGCGCCCAGGCAACCCTTGTTGGCGAATCAGTGTAGCTCGTATGGCGCTATCGCCTAAGAAACGAATTGCTCGACCAACGAGCGAGACCAAAGACCGTACGCAAAGTGGCTAAGAGAGCTACCCAAGGGGAGCGCAAGATTCCGAAAGGTCAAGGCGCTAGCCCAGTTCAGGCGAATATACGTTTGATGTTCGCTGATTGATCGCTATCCCTTCGCTACAGGGTTATTTGGGCCCACGACGATCGGCATATTCAGTACTCAGTTACTGACAAGGCCCGCCCGTAAAATCCAACGGTGGATTACCTAAGGATCCCGGTAGTGTGTAAGTCGGCCAAACCGTTTTCACTCCTGTGACACCCTGAACCTGGGCGCTGGTGATCTGCCAGGTCCCCTGTTTGTAGATCTGCTGGGTGTGAAACGAACCATGCCACACGCCGTTTCCGAGCAGTGTAAATGCCACCGGATCCGTCTCGGTCATGGTGGTCTGTCCCGCGGGTCCGGCAGAGGCCGGGGGAACAATGTGCGCTGCCAACTTGAGCGTTGCCGAGGTGGTGCCGGGATTGCATACGTTGACGGTTCCAAACCATCCGGATGGCACTTCCGAGGGCGGTGGCGGCGTGCTGCCTCTCACGGTCACGGTGGTCGACGCGCTCGCAGTGGTCGAGTGAATCGTCTGTCCCGTTGCGGGCGGGGGGTTGAGGAACACCGCCGTCGGCCCTGGAAACTGCGATTGATATCCCGTGATGGTGTAAGTGGTCGTGCTGGTGGGCTTGAAGATTTCGGCGCCCAATCCCGTGAGCTGCGGGCTCGTCGTTACGCTGAATACGTTCTGCATGCCCCAGGTGACGGTCACCGAATCGCCTGCGGAAATCATTTTGGGGTTCACATCGATATTCACGGCCGCAGGATCCAGCGGCGTGATGGCAACTTCCACATTGTTGCTCTCGCCGCTGTAGTTGGTCGCAATGGCCTTCACGCTCACAAAGCCCGTTGTCATCACGAATTTCACCGGAACCTTGACGCCAAAGCCGGAGCCCCCGTCCGAGCCGATGAATCCCATGTTCTCGACGCCCTTACCCTGCGCGTCCAACGAATCGGTTCCCAGCAGGTGGTAGAGAACATTGCCTTGATAATCACTCACCGTGATCTCAAAGGATTTGACCCCCGATGTGAGATCGGCGGCGTTGCCGCTAAGGGTGATGGGCGTATAGCGCGTCGCCCAGATGGGTTCTGCCCAGGAGTTTCGAGTATTGGGCTCGTTGAACTCCGCTTCGCTCACCTGCCCGCCGTCAAAGAGGTTGAAGCCGAGTTTTATTGAGGGCGGGTTCCCGCTGTCGACCGGTACGAGCCGCGGTGCCAAACAGCCTAGTAGGCTAAGAACACAACAGGCGAGTACGAATTTCGAAAAATGATCGCGCATGTCAATTTCCTTTATTTGATTTGCCACGCCTGGCGTGGCGTTGGTCCATGCGTTTAAGCGTTTGGGTTTAAACTATATTGACCGCTCCGGGGAGCGCGACACGAGCGGATCTTGTAGGGGCACCGCTGCCGACCGCGGCCGCCGAGTGTCCGAAAGCACTATCGAAGGAGAACACGCCGATTGGGCGATCGATGTGGGCGGGAATTCCATCCATCGCGCGCACCTCCCTGTGGTCAGCGCTCTTTTAAGAGACGGCTAGCATTCTGTCGGAGTGTGCTCCCCTTCAGCTTCTATTAGAAGCGCCGACGAATGATCCCAATCTGGTGGGTGTTGTTGCACCGCGCTCACATACCCGTGTTACTCGCCGTCAACTCACGCAGCCTTCGATAGCGCTGCGGCGATTGCCAGCCATAATCCGGTTGGTATGCCAAGCACCGCATTTTAGGGAGTGCATTTTCCATCAACGTTTATACATACACCGTACAATACACCCTACCTAACCTCCCCTCTCTGCTTTCCGCAAACCCGCTACCAAAAGCACCTTGCCGCTGCTGTACGGTGTATGTATAAGATCTACGTATGGACATCTCTTCGCACCGACCGGAAGTTGCTAAGGCGCTCTTGACGCTCGAAGCAGCGATCGAGCGCCTGGTCGACGCGCTAAGCCACCGACCCATCATCGCAAACATCGACGGCACGACGATGGGCAGCGCCATCCGCCGCACCTGCGAAGCCTACTCCGCGATCAATTATGAAATGAACGACGCGATCGGTGATTCCGTGGTTTGCTTGGGTGTCATCGGCGCTCCATCCGACGTGGTGAAGCGCGCGCAAGCGGTCAATGCTGCAAAGGCTTCGCTCAAAGCGCTCTTCGCGCCACTGCAGCGAGTCCGCGTTCGAGTTCCCGATAAAGGCTCGCAAACCAAGGCCATAACCGCCCTGCGCGCGATCTTGCGCCAGATCCAACGCAGCGATCTCAATGTGAATGCCGCCTATCGCAAGATCCCCATACTGAGCGCCCCTCCCGCGACGGTGACCTATACGCGCGCCAACACCCGTGCCGTGTATCGCAAGACGGTCGACGCAATTGCCGACATGCTTTCCAACATCCACTCGTCCGCTGCCACCGCCGATCTCGAGCGCATCGCAGCGCTCGATCGGCGCATTACTCACCTCGCTCTGGTCCGCTACCGCTACGAGAACATCCGCGCCAACGTCCTCTACTCCCGCTTGGACACCAAAGGTCGCGGCCGCATCCAGATCGCCGCCGAACTCCCGCTGATCTACACGAGCGGCCGCCACACCGAAGCACCCGAAGTCCACTTCCCCGCCGAGCCCGAGAACTCGCAGCCGAGACGCACCCGGACCTCCAAACTCGAACCCGATCCTTATCTGAGCGCATTGCCGGTGTATCGCTACCGATGAGGCCCCAAATCGTTGCCCAGGGTATCCAGCAGATACTGTGCTCCTACGTTCGAACTGCCCATTCTCACGACGCCGATTGCAGGTTGATGTAATCGAACTGTCAGGCGTAGTATGTTGAGAGAACGGATCAGTGATCGCCCGAACACTGACGGCCTTTTCTAGGGAAGGAAGCACGGATGCTCCAAAACAATATCGCAATGCCCACGAGCCGACACCCAAACGATTCGAGATGGTGAAGCGCACGTGCTTCGAATGGAACCTGGCATCGGCAATCAACGCACAGATCAGCCTTACGAGCTGCAAGGAGTAAGCCTGTGAGCAATAAAGTCTTCGACAGCGCGAATTTCGTCGCTTTGGATACCCTGCCCGAAATCGACGACACAACCTCCGTCGCGGACGCTTATCGTCTGTTGGGTGGCGCCGGCCGTGCTGCGTTTTCTTACGCCCAAGGCGGCCAACGCTTCATCGTCAAAGCCAACGAATTGCTGAACCGGCTCTATGGCGGCGCAGACATCTCTACCATCCGTCAACGCACCTATTGGTCGATGGGGGATGCGATGCGCCGCCTCAATATGCCAACGGTAAAAGTGGCGATCGAGGCGCAAGGCGTGAGCGCCGAAGAGGAGGCTCAGCCGCTGCTCGACCAGGGCGCCAAGCAAGCCTTCCTGGTAACGGAAGGGGACCGCAGTCTGGGCTGGCTTTTCAATGACGATGCCCTCTTGGAGGTGGCGACCAAGCGGCTCGTCTACATTTGTGGCAACTCGCACGAGAATCCCGATCCGGACCACGGCACGTGTTATCAATGTCCTGCGAAGATCGTGCGCAGTGAACTCAGGTAGCTAGCCTGTGATCAATACGATCCTCGGAAATATTGCGAGCATCGTCGAAAAGTACTTCCTGTTCGCCTTCTTCCTGCCGGTGGTGCTGTTTGCGTGCGCGCTCGCCGGCGGCATCGTGGTATCCATTGGACCGGACTCGGCCATCGCGGCAGTTGAGAACCTGTCGGCCGCGCGTTGGGCGTGGACTTCCGCGCTCATCGTGATCGTTCTGATTCTCGTGGCCTATGTGTTGAGCGCACTGCGCGAGGCCATGACACAACTTTGGTCGGGCGATGCCGCGCTCACGCGACTTATCCTCTGGGGCTGGATCAAGTTGGGCAAGGCCTCCCAGCGTGCCGCGTACCGACGGCTGCGCACCGCCTCCTCGGGACAATCGGACTGGGCGGATGTGCTGCGTGAGTATGAAGATGAAGTCGGCAAAGTTTGGCACTCTGCCGGTAAAGCGGCTGGCCCGTGGAGCCGATGGATCATGCGGATTCGCATCAGAATGCTGCACCCGCAAATGTCGATTGACCTGGTGCGCAAGCGTTTGCTGCCCATTGTGGCGATGTACAAGAAATTCGATGGCAATTCCCTGAAGCGCGAATATGAACTGCTCAAGCGCAGGCTCATCGATTGGGATGAACGCAGCAATTTCGCCATCCAGGGCTGCGCGGCGTTGCTCGATCGCTCCTACGGTGCGCTCGCCACCGTGAAGCCGACGCGGCTCGGCAATATTATCGATTCGTACAACTACTATGCCTACACGCGCTACAAGATCCAGGCAGAACTGCTGTGGCCGAGGCTGCAGCACGTGATTCCCGCTTCCTATAATACCGCCGTACAAGATGCCAAAGTGATTCTGGATTTTGCAATCTGCATGTGTACGCTCGCCACCCTGTACGCCGTGCTCGCACTGCTGGCGGGGCCTTGGTTGGCGTTCGATCCCTGGCTCTGGGGAATCAGCGCCGCCGTGGCACTCCTGGTGGCCCGGTTCTTCTACGGCTTGAGCGTCAGCGCAGCGATGCAGTATGGTGATCGACTGCGATCGAGTTTTGATCTCTTTCGTTTGGATCTGCTCAAGCAACTGGGCTTCGGCAGACCGAGCAAGTTATCTGAAGAGCGGGAGACCTGGCAGAAGCTCAGCCAGCTGGTGGTGTACGGAACGGATATTGATTTGGACATTGCGCCCGAAAAGACGCCGTGAATATTATTTTGAACCTACTGGGTTGGCTGGCGGCCGTTATTTCCATGGCCGGCAGTCTTCTGATCGCCGCCGCGGCCGTCTTCGTATCGTGGTATTTCGCATCGGACAGCTGCCAGGCGGATCGCTGCGATCGCCTGCGTTGGGTGGTCACGGCGCGCGAAGACATAGCGGCAGGCCAACAGTTTACCGATCGCCTGATCAACGAGGGCTTACATCACACGACGGTCGCAGTCGACGCGATTGCCCCGCGCGGGGAAATTGCGAACCAATATGCGCGCCTCGACGGGATGGCCAGCGCGCTCACAAACGGTGGCGCGCCAAGAATCGATACACCAGTGATTCGAGCGGGAACGGTCATCGAGCGGCATATGGTGGGACCCACGGTCTGGGTGGCCGATGCCGCGGAGGCCATCGTGCCCGTTGCGGTCGATCCTGAGTTCGCCGCGGGCGTCCTTCCGGGTAGTCGGGTCGTATTCATGGCAAAGCTCGAGAAAACACCCGTGTGGCAAGGTGTCCCGAAGTGTGGGGTAGCGGCAAAGGAATCCACGTTAGCGCCGCAGTCCCTGGGCTACATCGTCGTGTCCAAGACTGAAGGCACGGATACGCACAAGGCGGTGATTGCGGTACGAATCAATCAGAGGGAAGCGGCGTCAATGCTCGCCCTTTCCGACGGGGTCTGGCGCCCGATTGTAATAACGCCAAGCAAGGAAAAAATGTGCATCCCAGCCAACACTAAGTGATCGCACCTCGTGCGGCTGAGGCTTGTCGCGGTGGGATTCTATTTTCGAGTGCTTGCATAGTCGCAGAACTAACAGAAGGAGACTGCTAGTGGCGCAGATGGATATCACGATTACGGGAGTGGCTCGGGACGCCAAGTTGACATGGTCCGGTGTCATGAAGTCGCTCTCCAAGACGGGCGGTGGCAATTACTCCGCGTCTTTTCCCGTCCAACCGGGGAAGTATGTTTACTCGATCGTCGTTTTTGGCGCGCCTGAGGATGCGTGGACTGCCAAGGTGACGGACGGCAAAACCACTCACAATCACGCAGGACATATGTCACCCGCGGGGTTCGATACGACCGGGGACACCTCTTTTACGGTGGCCCCATGAAGTCCAAGCAGTTTCCGCGGATCGGCGAGTTCCTCTCGACTGGTGCGATTCTAGGATTGTTGACCATGGGCCCCCTGCAAGGAGCACTCGGCGCTGCACCTACCACACCTGCCGACAGCGGTTCGACCGGCGGCGCTGACGCCACGCAAAACTTCGTCTCACCTTTAGGGTTGGGGAGCGGCGCGACGATCTCCGTCACCCAAAAAGGAGTCTCGGCCACCGCGTCAGTCGAGTCCCAATTTGTCAGTCCCTGGGTAAATTACTGGCAGCTTGGTCTTTCCGGGACGACGAACACCAATGGTCAGGCCGCCGTGTATTCATCGACCGATACGGGTGCCCCCGGATTCAAGGGAAAACTGGGCATCGGTCGCTCTTCGTTTTTGGCGACGGACACCCATTTGTATACCGCTGCGGCCGGAAAATTAAAGGCTGAAGTCTGGTGCATTAACGTCGCGGCTAAACTCGCGGGCTTCAATATCAGTCAATTCGATGCGGCGCAGCTGACCTCGTGTAGACCCATCGTTGAACGAGCGATTGCCGTGGTGCAAGCGCTGCCCTCCGGTGCGGATCCAAAAACGACCGCAACCACCCTCGCCTTGTTGCAAGAGCTGCAGCAGGGCCTGGCTGATGAATCCGCGATCGAAGATGCCGTGTGCAACAAACTTAAAACGGCGAGCACCGCGGCCTATAGCGCCTGCCCAGACTCGGGCGCGGTCGATATTTCGGTCGAGGATCTAGGTCGGATTTACAGCAACATCTACGCCCGCATCGTGCGGCCCACCGCCCTGCCGGCTCTGTATTACAAAATATCTTTCAATTACAGCCCAAGCCTCGTCAGTACCGACTACCGAGCCGTCACCAATGGCGTAGCGAACTTGGCGACCAATTCTCACTGGAGCAGTTTGCTCAATGCCTTTGCCGTCGATGGATCCCTGTACTACAAGGCGTGGTCATTCGGCCTCGAAGCTGCATACGGCAAGACGGTCAATATCGTGGAGCAAAACGTTTGCAACACCACGACGAGCGGAACTTTTACAGCGCAACAGTGCAAGAATGCGATGATTGGAAAACCGAATCCCGCGAACACGGCGTCGGCCACGGGCGCCATTTCGTTCACCCCCGCTTCCAACGCTGCCGCCACGAGGCTATTTCGACCGGGGCTCGAATTGGTCGCGTACTTTGAGCATCCCGACTCGGGTGGGCACAAGACCCAACTTTCACTACCGCTCTACATGGCACCCATCTCCGCACCATTGAAGTTCGTCATCGGGCTGCAACCGATGTGGACCTGGACTACCGAGCCCAAGCAGACCAACGATTTCTCGGTGTTTCTATTCGTGGGGGCGCGCCCTAGCGTGCCCAATTGACCGCGTCGGTCATCGCTTTTCGATCAGGAAGTTCGCATGCCAAAACACAACCCATTCGTCCGAGTGCTGGCGCTTGGCCTCTGGGTGGTCTCATCTTTCACGGCATTGGGTCAAGAGCCTCCGGCCTTGCAACCAAAAGAATCCGCGCTGCCGCATCCCGCGTCGAAAAACGCAGCGTCTCAGCCTCCCAAGTCCGACGGCGCTGCCGCCCCTACCGTCGCAATCAATAAACTCATCGGCATCCCTTTCATGCATGCTGGCGCGCTTGAAACCCGCGAGCAAATTGTCGAGCGGCTTAAGAAGAATATCCTGGACCGGCTTCCCGAGCTAAGCGGATATCCGAAGGACTTCGCCGCGCTCAAGCAGCACAAAGCCGTCGCGATCCGGTACGGCGGCACTTACGTGAATCCCTTCGTCCCCTATCTTTACCAGCGCGAATACATTGAACCCAATGTGAGTTATTGGGGTGGAGCGTGGGAGTACGACACGCTGCAGGAGGCGAGGACAGGAGCGCTGAAACAGTGCGCCGTGGGCGGCGGTGGCTGCATGCTGTTCCTCGAGGACGGTGCCGTCCGGGTTCCCGACAAAATGGTTTCCGACTACATCAAAACTCGACACGATTTTGTTCAAGGTCAAATCAAGAACTTGGGGAAAGCTGAGAAACTTGTGCTCCTGGACCGCGCAAACACCTTGAGCGCATCCACCAGCATCAAATCCACAGATCAGTTCTCCCCGCCTTCAAACCAAGCATTGAGTCTCGGCTATCCCGACTGGCAGCAGGACTACGCCAGCGTATGTCAGGATCGGGTTTTCTACGCGCTGTTGCCCGAGAACGAACCCGGCGTAACGGCAGCGCGCGCCAGCCTTGCGCACCTTGACCAGAGCGGCATCTATGGGATTTACGATCGGCGAGTCGATACCGTCCAGGACTTCACGCGCAGCTATCCAAACGTCCTGATGGAGCATATGGCGCGCTTCACGCGGCGATACGAATTTGCCTCTGACCCGCTCGCCGATAAGCGCCTCGTATTGCCTAAGAATCTGCAAGATGCGCTGGCCGGACAGGTGATCAAGGAGATTTGGCTTGAGGGCGCGCTGCGCATTACACACGACAATTTGCCGCTGATTTTCTCCGACGTGAGCAGCCCCGTGGCGCTGCGAACGGAGCGCGGATTCTATCTCGGCGTGCAAGTAAGAATGCCCGAAGCAGGCTTCGGCAATTGCTATGTCTCAAAGCCATTCGCTGGCAAGGTGCTGGCTTTGACTGGGCCCGTTAGCACACCCGCTTATGCGCAAAAAGCGCTTAGTACCCTTCTCGGCCGCATCAAGAGCGTGTTTGCCGCAGAGCCGATTGCCGCCGACCCCATCGTCACCGAGGTTTTCGGGCCCGGCGAGTTCGGCATGAGCCGCGAGCATAAACCGAGCTACCTGCTGGGGGCTCCCTACTACGAATCCTCTACCTACACGGTGGAATCGTGGGCCGCCGAGGAAGACAATCCGTTTGGAAGCCTGTATGGACGCGCGTCGTTCAAAGGTACCAGCAGCGACCATCTTCAAAACGCGCAACAGATCTATTTTTTTCTGAAGGTGAGTCATGTACATACCCGCGCGGTGCAAAAAAACGACACCTACAGCGACCCAACCATCGGCGAGATCGACAAATTCGACGACGGTGTGAACCAAGCGACGACAAAGGGTCTGACCGCCGCTTGCAAGTCGCTAAACGGTTCGTTTGACGGAACGATCTGCACGGTCAGTCAAGCTTTTTAAGGGAGAATGTCTGATGAGTATCGCTGAGGCTCGAAAATGGCTCGCCATATACTTCCTTTTAGTCACTGTCATTACCGGTGTATTCCTGCTCCTCTTCAATGGCACATCCCTTCTTCCACTCAGTTCAGAGGACGCGACCGCCTGCTTTCAGATCATCATTCCTGTCTTGGTCGGACAGGTTACGGTGATATTCCAATGGATTGCCATCGCCAATCAGGATGAGCCGACCGGAAAGTTGCCGAGTCCGGTCCCTTCCTGGGCGATACGATTGCCTGCCACTTTGGCCGCTGCGATCGTTATCGCGGCCGCGGCGGTGCTCGCCATTGCTAATCGACCCAGCCTCAACTGGACTGTCTCTCCGAGTACATTTAAGAGCGCGGTCACGTTTGCGGTCACTATTCTCAATGCCTCGACGGTATTTCTCGTGGCGCGCTTTTTTCCATCGTCAAGTTCTTCTACCTCCCCTCCGCTCCCTTAAACAGCTCCTCCAGCGTTACGCCCAGCTTGGTCGCCAGTGCCACCAGAATCATCACCGTCGGATTGTAGGAGCCCCTCTCTAAGCGACCCACGACATTGGTATGAATGCCCGCGAGGCCGGCCAAGGCTTCCTGACTCAACTTTCTCCGCGTGCGCAGATCCCTGATTTCCTGTCCCAAACTCCGCAAAATCGATCTTGAGCGCACTCGCCAAGACTCGATCCTCCAACAGAAATCTGTCTAGACATTATAATGTTTGATTACCGCACTGAAAGTCGTTTGTTTTGGGCAACATCGTCGGCAATGAGCTTACTCATCGTTCTGTTGTAGCGATCAGCGAGACCGGGGTTCTTCAGCAGTTGCGCACCCCGTTCCCAGATCTGATATTCGCCTTCCAGATCGTTTTTGAATATTCCAACGTAATCCTTGATCGCGTGAGTTTTTGGACTCACCTCTGCAGCCCTTAGAAAGAGAGTTTTTGCTTCGTCCTCTTTGTTCTCGATGAGTGAAACCATCGCCATCGCAAAATGATTTGCAGCTTTGTCGCTTGGGCGGTCAGCGGACTGGACTGCGCGCTCAAACAATTTGTAGGCCGACTCGATGTCGGCGAGAGATGAGCCAAACTTCACCTGGCATCTTCCCCAGGCGTTGAGATAGCTCGCGTCGTTTCGCCAACGCCCCTCGTTTAGCAGCCAGTCCTTTTTGAAAAACTTGGATCCAATCAACGTGAGGTAGACGCCCCGAACTTCGAAGTCGCCATCCGGTTCGGTTTGGTTGTCATCCGCTAGCGCCTGAATAAACTTGAGATAATAGATTGACCGAATTGGTTCGGACGGCCGAAGCACGGCACTTTCCAAGTTTCCCAAGAAGTCTTTGTACTGCTCGATCGCGGTGCGCGGATCCCCAGAACTCTGCGCGGCACTGCCGTAGACAAACCCGCTGAGCTGTTCACTTCGCTTCTGAATCCGATCATCCAAGTAGGCTTGTAACTTGAAGATTCCCAACAGCGTCCCGCCAAACAAGAGCACAAATAGGACGCGCAATGCCCAGCGGTAAATTTCGAGTTCTTGAAGTAGGGCGCTCGAGCTCTTGGTGAGGGATTCAACCTCTTTCGCGATTAGCTCCTTCGCTTCCGGCGTCAATTCCATAAAATCCCTCTATGGTTAAAGAAAAGGAGCGTTCTTCGCGCCGACTGCCGTCAGTCCAAATGTAACGCGAGAAACTCGACGGCCTACTCAAGCGTCGTGGTTCTTCTTGAGCCGAGCTTCACCATCATTCCAGCAAGTTCTTTCACAAGCTTTGCAGCCACCAACGCTGTCATGTCGGAGATGTCGCAACGAGGGTTATATTCGACCACGTCAGCGGCCACAATCGGTTGATCGACGGTATGGATCAAATCGATCACCTGGCGGGTGGACAGTCCACCGGGCTCCCGGTGCGACACGCCTGGGGCGTAGGCCGGATCCAGCGCGTCGATGTCCACTGAGATATACACGGGCGTCGTCAAGTCCAGGCGTAATTTTTCACTGCCGCGACCCGCCATGATCACTTCGACGCCGAAGCGCTTGAACTGCTCGCGATGATGATCGGTGACGGACCGCAGTCCCACCTGAATCAAACGGTCCGTAAGCTGCTCTTCCATGATGCGCGCAAACGGCGACGCATGGGAGCGCGGATTGCCTTGATATTCGTGATAAATGTCCGGATGCGCATCAATATGAAGAATGGTTAGTTTGGGGTGACGCCGTCGCACGGCGCGCATGATTGGATGCGTGATGGCGTGGTCACCACCGAGACAGATCAAGGGATCGCCTGACCCTAAGGCGCGAAGCACATTCTGCTCGATGACTTCCCACGGATCGGAGGCAGAATCGAAATGAATGTCGCCATGATCGACAAATCTGTCGGCGACACTCAAGTCAACGCCCGTTTCGCTCCACTCGGTGTACGCGTCAGAGTGCAGTACCTTGCGGATCAGTGGCGGCGCCTCCGCCGGACCCTTCATAAAAGAAGAGTTGTCGTCGTGAGGAATCCCTAAGAGCGAAATGGCTTTCAATGTTCAGGTTCTCCTTAAATTCAATCGCGGATTCTGCAGGACACGGACTTGGATCGAGCCGTCATATTATCCCCCTTTTGCTGGAGCAACTGCTTTACCCTCGCTCTTGAGATGGACACTATGTTCGACCGAATCGCTCGGATGAAACCTGGGCGGCATCAACTTCGGCCATCTCGGTGTAGGGTTCGGTTGGCGTTGGGTGGGCAACTCATTTGCCTACAACGGAGCGCAATACGTACAACGAGACGGCAACCAATCGCATCTTGGTTGCCAGAGTGAGTTACAACGTCGGACCGGCCGCACCACGGCAGCCCCGACAAGTCAGGAAAGAGCCGCGGCAGCGAAACCGCATTCCCCGCCGACGGCATTGCAGCAGCACGTACGACAGGCAGCCCAGAATACTCCCCCATGGCACCGCCCGACAGCACTCATCCGCCGAGCCCCGCAACCCAAGTGCAAGCTGACGCTGAACCGCCGCCCGGGCATAAACCCGCCGGCGCAGCGCGGAAGCCGTCGCATGGTCCCAAGCAATAGAGGGCGGGCGCGAGCGCCCGTCCTCTGTGCGCTCCGTGTATCTGCAGCGTTAATGCGGTAGGCCCACCCTCACCGCTTCCCTCCCCTGCCGAGTGAACGCTTCTCCGCCGCAGTAAAGAGCTGACCTAGCGAGACATCCATTTGCCTCGCGATTAACCACAAAGTTTCCAATCCCGGATTCGTCTGGCCGCGCTCCACCTTGCCCACTTCGTTCACATGCACGGTCGACTCCTCGGCGAACTTCTCCTGGCTCAAGTTCCGACGCTCTCGCCACTCGCGAATCTCAGCGCCCAAAGCCTGTTTGAGAGTGTCAACATCCACCACCCCACAATCGCGGCGTAGACACAATACTGTCTAGACACTAAAATGTGGACTTATCGCTATTGCGCGCCTGCTCCTTAGACACGATAGTGTGTCCACACTATAATGTTGATCGAAGGAGTAAACGGACATGCTCATTCTCACCCGTTACCCGCGCCAGGTCGTGATGATCGGCCAGGACATTCAGATCATAGTGCTCGATATTGCGGGCGAGCGCGTCCGCCTGGGCATCACCGCGCCTCGTGAGATCCCCGTGCAGCGCCAAGAGGCCAAACCCTACTCGGCTGCGCCACCCCCGTCATGAAATCCCGCCCCGCGCATTTTGAGAGGCTGCTCAATTTCTTGAGGCGCAAAGGTAGCTCGCACGAGGACGCCGAAGATCTCATTCAAGAGGCGATGCTGCGCCTGCACCGCTACCGGCGCGCCGAAGTAGCTGTAGTCAACGAAGAAGCCTTCTTGACCCACGCCGTGCAAAATCTATCCATCGATCTGCACCGCCGCTGCGAAGTGCGCCGCGAACTTTCCTTCGAGCGTGTCAGCCCCACGCTTATCGAGCCCTTGACGCCTGAAAAATCCATCGATGCCGAACAACGTCTGCACCGCATCGGCGCGCTGCTCGAGGCCGCTAGCATTCGCACCCGCGAGATTTACTTCGCCCACCGCGCCGGCTACAGCTATGATGAAATCGCCGCGCATTTTAAGATCTCCCACATCACTATCCGCCGCCACATCGCCCGCGCGCTCTTGGTCGTGATGGAACACGCTGCGCTCGAATGACCGACACCTCTGATCTTCTTGAGCAACGCGCCATCCGCGCCCAAGCCGCGGTCTGGGTCACGGACTTGCACGGCCCCGAGCGCAGCGCCGCACTCGAAGCAGACCTGCGCCGCTGGCTTGCCGAGGATCCTCGTCATACCGAAGCCTTTGAACTCGCCACCGACGCCTGGCAGCGCAGCGGCAACTTGCCGGTATATCTGCCCGAAGAGCCCCGGCTGTCCACTCCATTGAGTTCACTTTGGCGATCGCGCAAGCCCCGACGGCGCGTCGGCTTTATAGGAGCCGGCGCCGCCGCGCTTGCGCTCCTACTCGCCGGGGCCTTCTACTGGCTCAAAGATCCCGCCCTCGCCACCGGCTACGCCGAGCAGAAAACCGTGGATCTTACCGACGGCACGCAAGTGACTTTGAACGCCAACTCCCGGCTCCTCGTCAACTACACCGACGGCGTCCGCCAAGTCACGCTAACCCAGGGTGAAGCGCTATTTAGTGTCACCAAGCATGAAAGCCGTCCCTTTGTGGTTGTAGTCGGCAGTCGCAAGGTCATCGCCTTGGGCACCAGCTTTGAGGTACGCCGCGAAGACACGGCGGAGCCCGCCTTTACCGTCACCCTCATCGAGGGCCGCGTCGCTATCGAACCGCTCAGCGCCCCCAACATACTCCCCGTCGAGCCCGGCAATGCAATCACACTCTTAAGCCCAGGCCAACGCCTGCGCTTCGCCACCAACGCGCCCGACGCCGTGGACTCTCCCGCCATTGACAAGGTCACCGCCTGGCAACACGGCCAGCTGATCTTCGAGGACACCTCCATCCGCGATGCCGCCAACGAATTCAACCGCTACGGCAAGCGGCGGCTCATCGTTGATGCCAACGTCCCCAGCAGCATCCGCGTCGGCGGCGTGTTTTGCATCGGCGATCCCGACAGTTTCGCCCGCGCCATGGCGAACGCCTATCAACTTCGCATCCTCGAGAGCACCAACGGCATAAAACTCACCGCCCCCTGATCCATTGTTGCACCCCTGTTACGTCTTGAATCTTTAAGGCTGACATAAAAGGGGGATGATGATGAAATTCCGCTCACTGCGCGGCTGTGCTCTATTCGCCTTCTCTTTCGCGCTACTCGCTTCCCCACTCTGTGCACCCGCAGCGGCGAGCGGCACCGAAAAGTCCCGCTTCGACATCCCTGCCGAGGAAATGGGCAAAGCCCTACGCGACTTCGCCATCCAAGCCAACTGCAACCTCTCCTACGACCCCGCCAGCGTCAGGCACTTGCAAGCCCCCGCCATCAAGGGCGAGTACACCGTCCCCGACGCCCTCTCGCTGATCCTGCGCGGCACGCACCTGCGCGCGGTCAACATCAACGAAAACACGATTCAAGTGCTTGACAGCGCATCGTCCACCACCGACCTGAACTCCGCACGCTCTGCCGCCGTCATGCGCCTCGCTTACGCCACACCAGACACCCAGGCCGCGCCGGTCAATCAGAACACCGCCGTGGCCCCCGTCACGAGCAGCAGCTCAGATGACAACAAGACCCCCGGCCTCGAGGAAATCGTCGTCACCGGCACGAACATCACGGGCGTCGAGAACAAAACCGTACCGCTGCTGTCCTTCGATCGCGCTGCCATCGATCGCTCAGGTTACGCCAGCCTTGCACAGTTCATCACGGCGCTGCCGCAGAACGTCAAGAGCGGCAACAACAGCCCGGACGGGGTTCTGTCGGGAAGCGCGTTCGGCTTGGACAACATCGAAAATTCCACGGCTGCCAACCTGCGCGGCTTGGGTGCCAGTTCCACCTTGACGCTGCTCAACGGCCATCGAATCGCCGCATCCGCCTTCGGCAGCGGCGTCGATCTGTCCATGATTCCCCTAGAAGCCGTGGAGCGCGTCGATGTGCTCACCGACGGCTCCTCCGCGGTATACGGTTCAGATGCCGTCGGCGGTGTGATCAACATCATTCTGCGCAACGACTTCAACGGTCAGGCCACCACGGCGCGCCTCGACACGCTCTCTCGAGGGGGCGGTGAACTGAAGCAAATCGGTCAAAGCGTCGGCAGAACCTGGGAGACCGGCGGTGCGCTGGCGGTCCTGCAATTCGACGATGCCAATGAGATTCGCACCGATCAACGCTCCTTTACGGAAAATGTGCCCCCACCCACCGACATCTACCCCACATCGAAGCGCTATTCCGGCGTGCTCTCGGCCCATCAATCGATCACTCCTTCGTTCGAGGTGTTTGGCGATGCGCTCCTCGAGCATGACGCTGGCGAGCGCAGTTACACCGCAGGAGTCACTCCCCGCGTCCAGCTCATCGGCAATCACACCGCTTCGAACTCCGCCAATTTAGGCGCCCGCTGGCAGCCTTTCGGCGATTGGCACCTCGAAGGCAACGCTCTGTACAGCAAGGTCGACACCCGGGTCACCGAGTCCTTCACCCCCGGGCTCGCCGGCTACGCCAACGGCGCGCCCTTTTTGCACAATCTTGCCACTATCAAGGAGGGCGACTTGAAGTTGGACGGCACGCTTTGGTCTGCTGGCGGCGCAAGCGTCAAGGCAGCGCTCGGTGCCTCCTATCGACAGGAAGCGTTCTCAACCCTGCGCGAATACACCGGCGCCCTGGGCCTCGACTCGCGTCACGTGCACGCCTTCTTCACTGAACTCTATGCGCCGCTGATCACCGCCGCCAACGCCCTGCCCGGTGTTCAAAGACTCGACTTCTCCGCGGCCGTGCGCGATGACGACTATTCGGATTTCGGCAGCAAGATCAATCCCCGCTTCGGCATCTTCTTCTCGCCCCTGGAGCAAATTGGAGTGCGCGCCGCTTACAGCACCTCGTTTCGCGCACCCAATCCCAATGAGTTCCTCGATCTTGCCGCCAACACCTTTGCCTTTGTTGAAACCGGCCTTCCGCAACCCGGCGATCCGAGCGGGGCGCGTCCCGTGCTGCTCTTCGGCAGTCAGACGCTCAAGCCCGAAAACTCGAAGAACCTCACGGCAGGCCTGGACTTCTCGCCCCAGTCGCTGCCGGGTACACGCTTCTCACTCAACTACTATCGAATCATCTACAGCGAGCGCATCGTCGCCTCGCCATTCTCTGCCAACGTCTTTAACAATCCGCAAGTCTACGGCCCGCTCATCCGGCAATTCCCCAGCGATGCCGCGGTGGCTGCCTTCGTCGCCGGACTTGAACCACCGCAAACCGTGTTTGACTTCTCCCCCGGCCAAACCGGGCTCGCCGGCATTCGCTACGGCTTCCCGTACGGTGAGATCAATGCCGCGAAGGAGCGCACTGAAGGCCTGGACTTGGCCGGTCACTCCTTGATCAGTCTAGATGAATTCAACAAGCTCGTTCTCGACTTGAACCTCACCTACATCAAGGAAATCGCCAACACCTACTGCGACAGCTGTGTCAGCACCGATACCGCCAACACGTACGGCAACCCGCTGAAACTGCGCCTGCGCGCCGCCGCCGGTTGGTCGAACGCCGCCTTTAGCATCAACGGTGCGGTTAATTTCGCCAATGCCTACTCCGACACCAACTTGGCGCCTCCCGGCCGCATCGCCTCCTTCACCACCGCGGACTTAAACGCCGGCTGGCGCAGCAGCCGAACCGGTACGTCGCTCACCGTCAACATCTTGAACGTGTTCAACCAAAATCCACCGCTCACCGCTCCGGCCTTCAACAAGGTGCAATACGATCCGACCAACGCCGATGCCCGCGGCCGCATCCTGTCGCTGCAGGTGCGCCAATCGTGGTGAACCCGCGAATCCTTACGAGCTGCGTCGCACTCATCGCCGCAATCTTGAGCCTGCCGGACTTTGCGCGCGCAGGCGACGCCGGCGGCAAACGCGAGCTTAAGCCCGCAGATGCCCTGGGCACGGTGCGCATCATCGAGAATGAACTCACTTTAGGCGAGCGCATCGATAGCGGAGTCATCTCGCCCGATGGCCGGCGCTACCTGCTGCGGCTCATCCACGGCGACCTGAAACGCAGTGGCGTTTGGATGGATCTTCTCACCGGGAATTTGGATTCCTTGGAATCCGCAGCCCACCCGAAGCCCTGCGCCCACCTCTTAACCACCGGCTTAGGTTCCACGACGAGCGCCCGTGCTGCCGACGCCGATGCGGACTTCACCAACCTCATCCATTGGGTCAACGACACGCAGGTCGCCTTCCTCTGGAGCGACGCGCATGCCGTTCGTCAGGTGATGGCGGTGGATGTGAGAACCTGCAAACCTCGCTTCCTCACTCACAGCGCCACCGATGTGTTCTCCTTCATGTTTGCGCCGCACGGTTCGCTGCTCTTCGATGTGCAGGTCCCTCGCACGGCCGGCGCCTCTTCGCGTCTATGGAGAGACGGTTTTACGATCCGCGACTCCTCCGACGGCTGGTCGATTTTGAAAGGGCACATTGACGGCGCCGATGCCGACAGCGTCTACGACAATGCCTGGTTCATCCGCTCCGCAGGCGCAGTGCGCCCCATCGACATCCTAGGGCAACACTTGGATCGCACCAATCCTTTCTACCGGGATCTTTTCTTGGACCCAACGGGCCGAGTCGCACTCATCGATGTCGGCATCGCCGCCATGCCCGCGGGATGGGATCAGTACGTGAGTCCCACGCTGCAAACCCTGCTCAAAATCGACCAATCCTCTTCGGGCCGCGTGCCGCTGCGCTATGCCCTGATCGATCTTAAAACCGGAGACTCGCGCCTGCTCTGGGATGCACCGCGTGCCTTGCGCGGCCAGGTCGCTTTCTCGCCGAACGGCGAGAGCTTACTGCTCGCGCCGACCTACCTGCCGCCCGGCGCCACCAACCCCTTAGGATTGGGTGGCAATGCCGTCGCGGAACTTGACCTGCATAGCGGCCAATACCAGATTCTGCCCATCGATCTCACGTCGCGCAGCGTCCTCGCCACGGAGTGGCTCTCGCCCGTGAGCGTTGAAATCCGCTCCACCAACGATTTAGGATTGGACGCACGAGTCGACCGACTGGTGCGCGAGGATCATCACTGGCGGCTCGCGGCCGCCAGCGACCTTAAAACCAGCGCGCCAACGGGCATTCGTCTTGAAACACGCCAATCCCTCAATCGTCCGCCGCAAGTGTTCGCCGTTGACAGCGCCACCGGCCGCATACAGCTCATCCTCGATCCGAATCCGCACCTGCTCGATACGTTCAAGCTCGGCCACGTCGAACGCCTCTCCGGAAATCTCTCCAATGGCAAGCAGTGGATCGGCCAGCTCATCTACCCTGCCGACTACACGCCCGGGAAGCGCTACCCCCTGGTCATTCAGTCCTCCTATGGCCATGTCTTCCGTGAGGAGCAGTTCACGCTCGACGGCGGCTGGGCTTTCTCGGGGATGGGGCTTGGCCCCAGCTTTTTTGCCTCCTATCCCGGTCAACTACTCGCCACGCAAAACATCGCCGTGCTGACACTCTCGGTGTTGCATTTCGCCCAAGGTCTAGGCCAGGACGATGACTACCAGCTCGCCTTTGAATCTCTCGCACAGCAACTCATCGCATCCGGACTCGCGGACCCCAACAAAATCGCGCTGGCAGGCTTCAGCCGCAATGGCCATTGGGTCGAGTTCACGCTGGCGCACTCCGCATTCCCTTTCGCCGCCGCCATTGCGGATGACAACTATGACCCGAGCTACTTTCAGTCGGCACTGCTCAACTGGCGCAACAGCGATGCCGAGATGAATGGCGGACCCGCCTTTGGCGAGGGACTTGAGAAGTGGCTTAGCCGCGCCGTCGGCTTCAATGCCGAGCACATCCACACGCCCCTGCTCATGATCGGCCGCTCCGGCGGACTCGAGATGATCATCGGCGAGTGGGAGATTTTCAGCCGCCTGCGGCACTTAAAAAAGCCGGTGGAAATGTACATGATGCCCGAGGTCGACACCCATCCCTCGCATCTGCCGCAAAATCCGCGCCAGATCTTGAGCATTCAGGAACACGCTCTCGACTGGCTGGCGTTTTGGCTCACCGGCCGCGAAGACTCCGATGTGCTTAAGCGCGAGCAATACCGCCGCTGGCATGCGTTTGCCGAGTCACGCGCTGTCCCTGATCCATAGCTCCACATCCAGATGACTCAATATCTCGCTGCCGATGGCCTTGCTGCCGCTGGGAGCATCGCGCAGCGCCAGCTCCAGCGCTTGGCGATTTAAAATCCGCTCCTTCACGAGCTGCCCCTCGAGGAGTTGCTGACGGATGAACGCTACGTTGCGCGCAATGACTTGCCCAAGCTGCAGCAAAGGCCGATCCTTCCACTGCCGGCGAAGAATGGCTTTCGGCACCTCCGCGGTGAAAGCGCGGCGCGCCAGCCCGCGAATGTGGCCGCCGGTGAAATGCACATCCACCGGTATGCGCGCGCACATTTCGACCACCGGCTGTGCACAGAGCGGCGAAACCACATAAGGCGCGGCGGCGTAATGAGCGGTCGACAGATCGTAAAAGCTTGGAGCAAAGGTCAGCGGCCCCAGGCGCAGCAAGGCCTCCAGGTTCGTCGCAGTTGAATGGCGCAACTCACTCGACACCAAGCGTCGATAAGCCTCGAAATCACGCCCGCCATCGACACCTAAGCTGAATACCGTCCGAGCCAACGCCTTGCCCAAGACATTCCACAGCGTGCGATCACGTCGCCTCGCCACCTGCGCAGCGGTTCGAAGCGTTCTGAAACTCAAACCCTCGCGCCGCAGACAATGATCGACCGCAAACACATACGTGGTGCTGCAAAATGCTGCATCACCGCCCTCGCCCGTGAACACCGCAGAGGCGCCATGCCTCCCCGCCAGCTCCCGTTCCACGGGACCCTTTTGCCAATGCGTAAAATACGACGCCGGCTGCATCGATGCGGCCAAGGCCGGCAGCTTTTCATAGACGAGCATTGCCGGAACCAACGGCACCTCGACCTGCTCAAATCCCCGCGGCGCGACCGCCCGGCGCGCCCAACGGCGTTCATCGCACACCGAGTCGGGCACGAACAGGGTGTAGCAGGTAATCCTCGGCCGATGCAGCGCATCGCTCAACGCGCCCAGCACGATGCTCGAATCCAAGCCGCCGGAGACTTGCGCCAGCACACCTGCATGCTCCGCCGCCAGCGAATGCACGCAATTCAAGACCGTCGCACGCATCGCCTCCTGCGCAACTTCAAGGTCAACAAACGCCGAGTCTCCCGCAAAATTCGGCCGCCAATAAGCGGTGCACGACTCAACGGCCCCTTCGCGATTGAAGCGGATACACTCGCCGCGATGAACATCAGAGACTCCCAGGAAGGAGGGTTCGCGAACTTCCGCGCCGCCCAGGACCCTTGCCCGGACGAACGCCCAGTTCACTTTGAATTGCAATCCAAGCTCGCGGCAGTCGCCTAAGCACGAGAAAACAAGGTGTATCCCGCCAGATTCAGTGACATGGCACGGCAACGATCCGCACGGATCTTTGAAGATATAGCGCGCACCCCGCTCTTCGTCCAACATGAACGCCACATAGTTGCCCCAGTAGCCAGAGGCCAGGGTCCGCCCTTGACTCTCAATCACGGCGCGAGTTTCTGTTGCTCCGAAGTTTGCTCTCTCGACCGTCGCGCATTCGTTCGACGCATGCAGCCCAGGAAAGATCTCACCCATGACGACGCCAGCTTCACCAAACAACATCTGCGCGCGCAGATGCCTCGAGTGATCAGCCACCAGTACGGCCACTCCCGCCACGCGAAAGACCAGGGCCCAGCTAGGTGACAACGCCTCGATGCGCCGCTGCAGCGCTTCGGCGGTCGCTACCATTTCCGTAGACTCTGCATTCCATAGGAGCGCCAGGTAGCGAAACATCAGCTCACACCATCATGATGGGTGTGTAGCCGCAAACCTTCTCGGGATTGCTGTCCAAGAGATAGTTGTCCCACTGCACCCAGCTGTGAGCACCCCACGGCTGCATCGTCACACCGATCACCCAGTCTGGGTACAATTGGTATTGGCTCAGAAATCGCGTCAGCGTCAGCGCATGCAGCAAACAATGGCCCTCTGCGGCGAACGCAAAAGGACGCAGCCTCCGAAATATATCCACTATTGCCGCGAGCCTGCGCAGGTCATAACGACCCATGTATCGCACGCGTTTTCGCTTCGCTGCGTTGACCTCCTCAACGATGACCGAAAACGGCCGCCGCGCCAGCGAGTACCGCGCCCACCCGTACGCCAACAGGAAATTCTTAAGATGCCGCGGCGTCATTCGTCCGCGGACCTCCTGCTCATCGCCGATCGAAATCCACTCCCCCCGCATGTCCTTTAAGGCAACGCGCGGCCGCGCCTCCTGACCTTCGGGAATCCGTTCCAGAACGCCATCCAGGAGCAACGACTCACACGTGGCGCGCTGCGCCTGGAGCACCGTGCTCTCATCGCCACCAACGCTTCGCTGCCAAAGCGGTTTCGGCCAACCCGGAACCGCATCCGCCAAGAGTTCCGTCTCCTTTTGCCCAAGCCCGAGATATTTATCGCGGCGGACATCAAGAATCACAGAACCCGCGACCGTGACGCACACATGAATGTGGGCTGGAATCCCGAAGCGCGCCGACTCGCACAGCGCGGTATCTCGCTTCACTCCGACTGATGGCATAGTCACGACCCAAATGCAGCACGCCAAAAGGGGGTGCGCAGCCACTGCCGCGCACCCACCTCGCCGCTTAGGCGGTAAACGGACCCATGTGGGTTCCCGGGTTGTCCTCGGATATAGGACCAACCTCCTTCGTTTCCTCCGACACCCTGCCCAACTCGACCGGCTTGTTCGTCGTCATGTGAATCTCCTTGTCTGACGTTGAGAAAATCATCCTTGCTATCCGCGGTAGCCGGGTCAGCTTAGCTCCGGCAATAACCGATGCAACACAAGCAACGCGCCACTTCGCTGCCGCAGAATCGTTTCCGTCACATACCGAAGAATCCACGCCTCACCAAACCTCCGTAAATTACGGCATTTAATCCCAATCCAGTCACTCGCGCGCCTTTCCAGGATTGACACCCGCGTCACCCCGGCGCCATCGCACGTTAAGTGCCACGCATGAACTTCGCGCCACGCTACACGCGCCAATTCCGTGCCAGACAGAACCGATCGCGCTAGTCCTCCACCTCGCGGTCCGTCGATTCGATTCCCGGCAGCGTCTTCTCGAACAGCCTCGGCGACGCGTGCCGATGGTGTCGTATCGCCTTCCCCAACGTCGCCGCACTCACATCGAACCACGTGCCGACTTCGCGCACGCTTGCCGTGCCGGAACGTAGCGCGTACCAGGCCACCAGCGCCCGCGCCAAGACCGCCTGACGGCCTGCCGAAAACAATCCCTCGGGTTCAGCTCCCAACAGCTGCGCCACGCCCGCGAGCAATTGCTGCCGCGTAACCGGCGCCGGCCAATGACCCGCTGCATCTCTCGCCCGCGCGACGAATACCGATCCGCCCACCACCCGGGCATCGAGCGGCGAGCCGTGCTCGAACAATGCCGCCACATAGGGTGTCTCGGCTTTTTCCATAAAGTCCCGATAGCCCCGCAGTCCGAACACCCCCTTGCGCTCCAATGCCAGCCACACCGCATCGGTCTCGAGGTGCACCGGCGCACGCTCGCCCATATAGGCCGGCGCGGAACTGAAGGGATAATCGATCGCCCGGCGCGCCAGGCCTACTCGTAGCGGCCGCGCATGCACCCGCCGCACCGCGTGCGGCAAGTACTCCAGCGCCACCACCTTGGATTCATAGCGCGCGGCGAATGCGCAGACCCGCTTGGGAAGCACGGCTGTCGAATGCAGGTAACGCGAATAACGCCCGCCCAGCCGTTGCATGAACGCTTCCAGCGGCGCACCCGGGGTTCGCATCACCAATGCTGCGTCATTCGGCTCGACACAATAGCCGAACAACTGCGCACCGCATTCCAAGCAACAGACATCCAGCAGACTGAGAAAACGCAGTACATGCGGCGCGCTGCGCCAGCGTTCGACAGATGGGCGCGTAAGCGCTGTCGCATCGAAATAGATGTTGAAGCCCTCGTTGCCACGCACCTGCACGAGATGGATCGCGCCGTGGAAATCGAGCCTGTGTGGCCGCGACAAGCGATACTCCTTTCCGCTTGCGTTCCGTTGCGAGACATAGAGTCGAGCATCGCAGGCCCTGTGTCGATCAGCGAAAGGCGCAAACAGAAAACTAAATTTCGCAAAGCAGGCAACTCCCCCTGTTTTCGCGGTGAATCTAATGACACAATCCGCGCCGCATTTTTGTTTTGCGTTATTTTCGCCACGGAGCTAAGCGACTTGTTCGGTTATTTGCCGAAAAACAAGCCTCACACCGGAGGTGTTCGGAAACTTAAAGATCTAGAGCGACGACGCAATTCAATCCCTCACACCGATTAGATTATCGGCCATGGATTCGAAGGACCTAAGGAATGGGTGGCACCACTGCACAACCTCCTGCGGACACGCTGGTACAACTCGTACTACGCGCGCACCATTACGACGCGCTCATACAAACACAGGAGGACTGGCTCGCGCTGGGATCCATTGCCGCGCGCATGCTGTTCTGGTGCGGCGGCGCCATTTACGCCTGCCGCTGCGAGGGCGACGAAATGCGCTTCGCTTTGCAAGTCCAGCACGCATCCTTGGGCACCATTGCGCATCAGATTGCGGGTGCCTACGCCACGCGACTGCGTAAGATCCGAGGCTTAAGCGGTGGCATCTTCAAACACTACATCGCCATTCCGCTTAGCGACGCTGCTTTTCTCGACGATTTGGTGTTCTGGCTGCATCGATCGGAAGAACCTGCCACCGCACTGTCCGAAGCAATGCCAAGTGCAACCACGCAGGTCTGGACCGCCGAGAGCGCCTATCTCATTCCAAACTCAGTGCCGTGGATTAATACCGATCGCGTCCTAAGTTCACTCGGTGTCGGTGTTCCTGACCCCGTCGAGTATCAACGCCGCAGATTGGAAGAGATTTCGCCACGGGTCATTGAGATGTTCACACGCCGTCCGCCACGCCTGCCTCGCCCCGCGCCTTTAGCCGATACCGCCGCGGCTTCCCGCGCAGCCGACGACGCGCCGGCAGCCGCGCGCCCCAACATCGAGACGATTGCGCGCACCGTCGCAGACTATTGCAAAGTCTCGTATAACGACATGCTCTCAGGCTCCCGCAAACGCGCCGTGAGCAAGGCACGTGTGATCGCGGCCGTGCTGGCCACCCGCAATGGCGCAACCGCCGCAGCCGCTGCACGACTGTTCAACCGCTCCCGCTCAACGCTGATCGAACAAGCCGAACACTATCGAGCCACACAGCCCGAAATATTCGCCGAAGCCGAATCGCTGCTCGAAGCAACCCTCGATGGAACGCGTGAATAGTTGCGACGGTGAATTCGCAGCGAAAATGACCGCTGCAGCGTAAACGCCGCCCGCGGTAATAGCGGCACCTCGTGCATTGCTGCCGGCGCAGCGCCATCGCTGGCGAGGAACTCCTCCCTGACTCTGTCACGTCGCGGCCTTGGCAAGTTGATGGGATCCAATGCGCTGATCGACTTTCGCACCATCTCGCGCGCAATTTCCGCGACGTCCGGGTAATACGGACCCTTGTGGCTCATCCCCTCATGTTCCATCGCGATGCTCAGGCACCTGAGCAATGACTCGGCGCGCGACAGGTTGTCCCGTTCGCTCTCGATTGCGTTGAGCGTGCGAGTGAGTTGAGCATCTTTGCCTTTTGACAATGCCGAAGGCGTGCGGCGGTAGCGAGGTTTAAGCGGAAATCCACGAGCCGGCATGATTGGCACCCCGGGGCTTTTCGTTCAGATGGCTCTTGATTTTGCCCCTATGCTGTACAAATATCCAGATCATATACTTGACAAACCCCTGTATGAAAACACAGTATAGCGCCGACAATCGGGTTTGCAAGAAAAACCCCGCTTACTTAGCGGGTTTCTTGGGGTCTGTTTGGGGTGCCTTTTTGTGCGGCTCTGGCGGTGTGCTGAGCATGCGGCGTAGCACATCGTCTGGGGTTGGCTTTTGGTTTGGCGTCGCGCGCAGCTCGTCGGCCACAATTGGACAACCCCGCCTCGCTAACGAACATGGAGACGAGCTTCGAAAGAGACTCGAAGCCATAGTCGGCGGCGGCACTGAAGGTCAGGAAGGCAATTCCTCCAGCACCAAAATGGAAATTTGGCATCCTGCAAATATTATCGGTGTTGTCGGGAGTGCCGGCACTACTTACTGGCCCTCCCTTTTCCCGTGATGTGGCCAATTCCATGTAGATTGCCGGACAGCAGTCATCGCTAAATGGCGCAGCCCAAACAATCCAGTTCGTAAGCGGCATGCTTGACTGCTTGAATGCGGCTCGCTGATCGCTAGTGACTGCGAAGATCTCGGGATAACTTGATCTTTCGTAAATCATCGAAAACATGGTTGCCCATGTTGCCAAAACTATTTGCTTGCGCTTACTGAGCTTCTTTCTCCGATTAGCAATGGCAACAAGATCGGTTTTGTGATTGTTTGAATTCCGCTCATCCAGCCGGAATTGCAAGCCTTACAGACGACTTTCAACTTGCGGCTACGTGCATCGCCTTTTTGCGTTAATTGACCTGGATTCAATGTAGTGGTGTTTGAATCCTTGTCGGTACGTAGCAATGACTGAGACTGCTCTCCGGTGGGCAAATAGCCTCGCATCCATTCGGCCCATATATGTTCCCTGGATATCGGACCTTCTCCGCAGAAAATGCACTTGCGCGGCGGGTTTTGGATTCGCTTTGGGCGAGTCATTATGGTTTACAGATTGGGTAAGGTCGCTTAATCGCAATGAAGCCACTACTAGATTCAATATTCAGTACGTAAGAACCGCAGGTTCAAAATTCGCTGCCAGGTCGCCAAAGTTTGGCTGGCCGACCGTTGGCGCTGAGCGTCGGAGCCCATTCTAGAGTCGAGATGTGGCGCGGTGGCGGTAGGTTCCTCTCGACCGTAGCCGCCCCTTTCGGTTGGCGGTGCCGCAATCAAGGTTCCATGACTCCGTTTCCACATCCGGCTTCATCGAACCGAGCAAGCGGATTTCCCGCACTCGGCTCTCGGACAAGACACTCAGGTACCCGCGGCCCTTGAACGGTAGTTAGTATTTGCACATGATAAGAAGGACGTTATCAAGATAAAAAGGGAGCTTCGTTCGAGATTCCGAAGCTGCTGATTCCTTCGGGAGATGGGTCATTCTCGCGGTTGGGCTGCTCACGACGTTTTCGGCACCGCATCGCAACAGCAAAACCCAGGATGCTGATCGCACCCCATCCCAGTGCGCCGCCGCCGCTCACGGTTGGAGGCGGCGGATCCCCCCCAGGTTCAATCGGCGGATCGCTCCCTACTACAATTTTCGTGACAAAAATCCCGGTGGGTGTGGTCTCAAACGCGGCCGCCATCGGGAAATCGGTCGAATTGGCAAACCCGGTGACGTAGAGATTGCCCGAGCTGTCTACCGCAATGGCGGCGGCGCTGTCGCCGCCCGGCCCGCACGGATCGACGCCATCAATCGGGCAAGGTGAGGCTTGGATAACGTCTCGGCCGCTACCGCCGAGATAGGTGGAGAACTCCAGCGCACCGCCGCTGGCGTTGAGTACCGAGATAAACGCGTTGTTCAAGTTATGGCTGCTCGCGTTATTCGTGGCTTGCAGCGGCTCGACGATTGGAAAGTTGCTCGAGTACGTAGTTCCCGCAACGTAGGCATTACCGGCCGCATCCAGCGCAAGCGCATTGGCTTGCTCATAGGTACTACCGCCTAGATAGGTCGAGTAGATCAATTCACTGCCCGTAGGATTGAACTTGGTCACGAAGGCATTAGCGCCACGCCCGCCGGTTGCGTTCTGCGGTTGCAGCGCGTTTGCGATCGGGAAATCAGTCGACGACGTGTAGCCCGACAAGTACGCATCGCCGAGCGCATCCACCGACACGGCCAGTGCGGCGTCGCTGGTGCTGCCACCGAGATAGGTCGAGTAAACCAACGCACTGCCACTGGAGTTTAGTTTGCTCACAAAGGCACTTCCGTGCTCATACTCCACCGTTGAACCAAGTGAGGGATTGACCGACTGGAACGCCGCTGCAGCGGGAGCAGTGGGAAAGTTCGCGGAGGAGGTCTGACCCACGACGTATGCATTGCCCTCCCCGTCGACGGCAATCGCGTTGGCGCAATCGCCGACTCCGGCATCGCTGTTGCCGCCACTGCCGCCCAGATAACTCGAATAGACCAATGCGCTGCCGCTGGCATTGAGCTTCGCCACAAAAGCCGTCGGTCTGCCCGAGACTTCTTCGTTGGTTTGCTGAATGGGCATCAGGGTTGGGAAATCGGCTGACATCGTGATCCCGGTAACATAAGCAGCGCCTGATCCGTCGACTGCGACGGCAGTCGCCATATCACCCGTGACCGGTGCACCTTGGATGCCGCTGCCACCCAGATAGGTGGAATACACCAGTGCATTTCCTGCGGCATTGAGCTTCGCCAGAAACGCATTTGAACCGTGATTCACCGCCGCATGATTGGTCGCCTGCAACGGGTCTACTGTCGGGAAATCGGTCGAGCTCGTGAACCCAGTAACATAAACGTTACCCGCCGCATCAACCGCAATCGCCGTCGCACCGTCACCGCCATTGCCAGGGTCGGCGCCTCGAACGGGATTTGGGGCGTTGGCCGGTCCACAAAACCCCAGGTTCCCGGTGGTATCGCTCCCGGTCCCGCCGAGATAAGTCGAATAAACAAGCGCGGTTCCTCCAACATTGAATTTGGCGATGAAGGCGGTTACAAAAGATTTCTCCAGATTGCTGCTCTGAAGCGGCTGCGCCATCGGAAAATCCCTCGAATTCGTGCTGCCGACGACGTAAGCGTTGCCTTCGCCATCCGCGGCGATGGCGGACGCTTGGTTAAACACGCTACCGCCGACTTGGTTAAAGGTGCTACCGCCGAGATAAGTCGAGTAAACAACTACCGGATCGATGATCAGCGCGCGCCCGTGATCGTAATTACCCAACGCAAAGGCAAATTGTCCCGTCGCCAGGACGTAATGTCCGTCAATGTTGTGCCGCGTGCCGTCGGCTGCTGTTTGGTAGATCGCTGGTTTAAGCTGGCGCACGATTCGATTCTGCTTCTTGATCAGCAAGTCGCCGCCCTCGTCCACCGACAGCGAGTCCGCCCCTTTAATTTGGAGCCGTATGCGGCGCGGATCAGCGCCCGGCGCGACGACGAAATCGTATTCCAGCTGCTGTGAATTGCCGTAAATCACCCAATCGATGCCGGGATAAATCTGCTCATAACGGACCGCAGCGTAGTTGGCGATGTTGCTGTGCCACTTGGACGGATCGTTGCCCACGAAGTAGTTGCTGATGCTGCTCTGTGGCCGCTCTGCGCGAAGCTGAGGGCTGGCGTTGGCATGAACCGGAGACAGGCTCAACCGCGCTGTGGGGAGTGACGCGCGCGGCCTCTCGGCTAACGTAGTGGAGGATTTGGCGCCTTTGGCTTCGCGCAGGCTCAAAGTCACGCCTCGTTCGGTGATAGCCGCGGTGTAACCGTTACCGCGCGCCAAGTACTCCGTCTGCGACGGCGCTTGACCGACGTTGGGTTCGAAGCGAATCGGAATGTTGCCGAAGCCCGCGACCAGCCGATTGGGTGTGACAGCATCGGTCGGCACGGCCGCGTGAGATGCTGCAACGATCGCACCCTGTTCAGGCGATCGATTAGTGTTCCCGCCACTGCATCCTTGCAAAGCAAAGTTAAGAACCAAAACCAGTGCCCCTAGTCTCACATCAGTGAGGTCGCTAGCATATGTGAGACAGATTTGGCCATTCATTTGACGTCTCCCGAGCCCATTCTTATGAACTCGCAGAAACTGTATGCAGAGTCTTGAGCCCGTTTACCGGTGATCGATGATAGATGCTCACATCGACTAAAGCTGTAACCAATGTGTAGCCAGTCGGCGATCTCGCCGCTACATTTTGTTACAAATAGCTACAAATCATTTACAGCGGCGCAATGTCTCTTCTGCGACCATACGGGATCGCTATGCGCGCCAATCACAGTGTCCAAGAGCCACAAGGGTGCCCCACTTACTATTTAGCGGCGCGTGTCGGCGCATTGGTGATCATCGCTGGGCTCAGTCAGGTGCATGCAGCCGTGGGCGACGAATGCCGGGGGCCCACCGATGACTGCGTAGCCATCGGCCGATGGAATTTTAGCGTGGCATTGGGTGCCGGGGTCAGATCCAACCCCTTGGTAAACGGCACGGATATTCCACTGGTCGCAATCCCGCAGTTTAACTACTACGGCAAGCGGTTCTTTATCGACAACCTCGATTTTGGATTCACACTCGCCGAGCGCGGCGCCAACACTTTCAATCTGATTGCCACACCTGGCTACGATCGCGTGTTTTTCTATCGCACCGACTTGCAGAATTTCTTCATCGGCTTTCCGACCAATACACCTAACCCGAGGCCGGTCAGGGTAAGTCCCGGTACACCCGGTGCCACCAAAGTCCCACCCCCTGCACCGGGCATTACCTATTTGGCCGGCCCCGAATGGACGTTCAAGTACAGTGCAGTGTCGGGTCAACTCGATCTTCTTCGGGATGCCACAGGCCAGAATAGTGGCGCTGAGATACGCGGTGCCCTCGGGATTCCGCTGCTGCAGTCCACGGGAACGCTGAGCGCCAATATTGGATTTACCTGGAAAAGCGCAGCCACCGTCAATTACTATTATCGAGTGCCCATTCTCTATTCGGGCTCAGCGGCATTCGATCCCTTCATCAAACTGGGGTATATACTGCCCTTGTCGAGTAAATGGCGCTTCAATGCCTTCGCCGAATACGAACGCCTGGGAAGTGGCATCGCCGACAGCCCTATCGTCGCGGAGCATAGCGTTGCGACAGTTTTCGTGGGTGCGATCTATACGTTCTAGTGCTAATCGGGGCGAAATGGTTTTGGCGAGCGTCCTGCTCTCCGTTGCCTTGCTTTCCCCGTCGCGCACGAGCGCGGCGTCGGGCGATGAACGCGGCGATATCCGGCTTGAGCTGCGCCCGCGGATTTGTACGTTACCCATGAACGATGCGCAATGCGACACGGTGGTACGCGCAACCTGGCGATCGCCCAGCGATGAATCCTTGTGCCTGATCATTGTTGGGCGTCCGGACGTCAAGCGCTGTTGGGAGAAATATTCGGAGGGGAGTTACAGCATCGAGCTAATTTTTTCGACCGATCTGGTCTTTCAGCTCAAAGACCTCGACCTGCAGCAGGTACTCGCCTCTGAGGTGCTGCGCGTGATCCGCGAAGCGATTCGCTATCGGCACAAGCGCAGAGAGCCCTGGAATATTTTTTGACTACTCTTCTCCCGCCAACTCAACCGATCGCCATGAGTACCTCGGTCAATCCGTCTATCTTCCTAGTCGAGGATGATGAGCGACTATCCGAATTGATCGGCCACTATCTTGCGAGCAACGGTTTTCGCATGACGACAACTGCACGCGGCGACCAGGTTGTGGACCAGGTGCAGCGCGACACTCCGGATCTCGTCATTCTCGATCTCGGATTGCCCGGCCAAGACGGATTTTCGATTTGCAGGCAATTGCGACCCAGCTACACAAATCCCATCCTAATACTCACGGCACGCGACAACAATATTGATCATGTATTGGGCTTAGAACTCGGCGCCGACGATTACGTTATCAAGCCGGTCGAGCCGAGAGTCCTCTTAGCCAGGATAAACGCGCTCTTACGGCGCAGCCGAACTCAGCCCCGCCTCGAGCACACCAGCTTGCGTTTCGGACAATTGCTCATCAATACGGTCGCCCGAGCGGTCAGTCTCAACCGCCAGCCCGTGATGCTGTCGAGCGCCGAATTCGACCTGCTCGCTTATCTGGCGGAGCACGCCGGGGAGATTCAATCCAGAGCTACGCTGTTCCAGCATCTTTATGGGCGTGAATATGACGGCGTCGATCGCATGCTCGACGTTCGGATTTCGCATCTACGCAAGAAGCTCGGCGAGGATGCAGATAGCTCCGAGCGGATCAAAACCATCTGGGGACAGGGTTACCTATTCGTTCCCGATGCCTGGTGAGGCATGGCGCGCCACTTTCTAGGCTTGTATTTGCTGATCGTGCTCACCCTGGCGGCCGTTAGCTGGGGTCAGGACAAATTGCTGCAAGCCTACGGCGCTCAAGATGCGTCGGACGACCGAGCGCTCGCCGTTGCCCTGTCTGCTGTCGAGAGCCATCTGCAACGCGCGCCGGCGAGTGAGTGGAAGCACTTAGTCGATGAGATTTCCGCCAAGACTGGTGGAGGTTTGGAGCTGTTCGCGACAACGGATATTGCCGGTAACAAGACTCTGGACGCGCTCAAGAGTGGCAAGATTGCCTACATGCAAGCCGCCGCGGGTGAGGCGTGGGCATTGAAACAACTCAACAAAGACTACGTGCTGGCATTCAAATCCCAGGCGCCGGATGCTCAACGAGGGTTGCTGCAGTGGATAATCACATTGCTGTTCTATGCTGCGATGGCACTCGTTATCATGATTTGGATCTGGCCGTTGACGCGCGATCTGCGCGCTCTAGAAAAAGCAGCCGCACGCTTTGGCAACAAGAACTGGGTCTTCGATGCCCGCATCAAGCCGCGATCGCAGATCGCCGCTCTCGCGGAAACCTTCCGCAAGATGGCCGTGCGGATTGACGGGTTAATCGCTTCCCATAAAGACATGTCCAATGCGGTATCTCATGAAATCAAAACGCCACTATCGCGCATGCAATTCGAAATTGAATTGGCGCAGCAAGCGCAAAACGTTTCTGAAGTGAAGACCTCCTTAGGCAACATTAAAGCAGATATAGCGGCGATCAATGCCCTGGTGAGCGCGACTTTGAAATACGCGATACTTGAGCGAGCGGATATGACGCTCAAAATCGGCACTCACAATTTCACTACGCTCCTACCGGCCATTACTGAGAACGTGCGGAATGATGCTCGTCCGGACATTCAAATGTGCGCGGAACTGATTGGTGACACAGACCATGTGATCTGCGATTTACATCTCATCGAAACAGTGGTCAAGAATCTGCTGTATAACGCTGCCCGCTACGCGAAACGGGAGGTTCACTTGGCGTTTACGGTCAAAGACGGCGTAAATCAATTGCTGGTCGACGATGATGGCCCTGGTATTCCAGAGAAAGATCGGCAAAGAGTATTCAACTCCTTCGTACAACTCGAATCTACCGGGGTTAACAAGGCAGGATATGGATTAGGGCTAGCGATCGTCAAGCGCGCCATCGAATGGCATAGCGGGGAAGTTTTCATTGCGAAGTCCCCGCTGGGCGGAGCCCGCATTTCCGCGGTGTGGCCCACAATGCTACCCGAGTGATGTGGGTACAAATGGTCGGCGACAATTATCTTCACCTGTCGTGTTGCCACGAAAGATTGTTACCGGGTTGCCTCATGCCGAATGTTACCCGCGGATCATAATCCGAATTGCGTTTCGACGAGGAGCCAAGGCGCGATCTGCCGCGTCAGCGGCAAAAGCTCCGAGGTTTTTCAGGTCCTTTAGGAAATTCCGAACTCCTGAGAGAATGTCACCCAAGTCTTGGGACTTCACATCGGATCTCGCCTAACGTTACCCCGCGATCGCTCGAACCGATGGTTAGGAGCCATCAAGCCACCCTTTCGGAGGAATCACGTCGAATCGTTCGACACCATTTGTATCGTTCCAAAGTGCAATGAAAACCTTGCAGGCACGACCGCAACCACGCACCGTCCAAAGCTCATAACGAATTGGTTCTACGGCAGTTTCTCCGGGCGCGGACGGAGCGCGCGCGAGCGATTTTGGATCAAATCCTTTCGGCACATCCTCAGCATGCAGGGACTCAATAGTCGGACAGACGGAAAGCCAAAGGAAACCGCGAATACCCTCAATGGATTGCGCCGTTGCGCACGTATGGCAATCAACAACTGCAGGTTCGGACATTAGCGATGAAACCTAGAATTGCGCCGCAGCGGCGACCAAAAGTGCAGGTAGCGACTTCACGCGGCTCCTAACGATCAGGTTGAGCGACGCGCGGGTACACCAGGCGAAAACGAAGCTGATTTATTCCGTTCATCGACTCCCTCCTTGGCATCACGAAGATGCGACCCCGCGTTCGCTCGAACCGATTGTTAGATTCACTGAAAATCCGTATTTACAAAGCCGACTTTTAAACCAGCACTCTGAAGAGATTTTAGCGCCGCCGATATTTGCTCGTACTTCGTGGCACGATCGACGACCATGTGCACATGCCAATCTGGGGCTAGATGCCTAGATGACAAATAATGGGCTACGTCAGCGCACGGCATAGGGCGCTTCCGAATGTGGCAAATGCCATCGGCAGAAAGGCGAATCGTCAAAACATCAGCGCTTACGTCGGACGGCGCGTTTTGCCCCGTCGCAATTTGAGCTAACGCGAGAAGGCTTATTGCTATCAGGGTGGCACGCATGTCGAATCTAACTATTATTTATCGGCCCAGAAGTGGGCGTGTAACAATCCATTTCATACCTTCACTTCCTTGTTCGTACAGCCTTTTGGCATGCCGCAGTTGGTCCTAGTCTAGCAACACAACCTTATTCCGCTCCAGCACCGCCGGCAATTCCGCGTGATCTTTCAATTCGCAGGCGTCAACCACCCGTAGCTTCTCCAAAGCCCGATCGAACGCCGCGATACAGTCATTCCCGGTGAGTCTCGACGCATAGATAAACCCATCGACGTCCGCGTGCTCCTCATACACCGCTTTTCCGAGGGCTTGGCCCGCGGCGAAATGCCGCGCGCGAACGGCATCGGTCGGCGCACCAATGTCCACGCATCCGCTATCCCGCAAATCCAACAAATTCAGTTCCCGGTCGGGCTGCGTCGAGATTCGCGCATAGCCGCGTGCGAGCACGGCCGCGAGCGGCAGCTCCCGTTTCAGTCGATGGGTAAAGCGATCCCGCACCAGGGTTTCGACGATGCATGTCTCGAAGGACAGTGACGCGTACATCACGGAGAAGCCGGACTTGCCATCGCAGAACCGCGATGGAGTAGAACGCAGCTGCAAGGGCATGCGCGACACCCCGAACACCCGATGCGCCCCGTCGATCGCAAAGAGATGCAGCCGCGCCTCGATGCGCTCACGCGGATATCGGCTCATCTTGTTTAATTAGCTGAAAGCTTCAAGGAAAGAATGCGCAGCCGCCACCACCGCATCCACCTTTCCTTGGCGAAGCGCATCGATCGGCCGCACTGAACTTTCCGGATCAACGTACGCGGACTCCTCATTCAAGAAGTCCCAGGCAGCCTCTGCGTCGGGAATCACCGCCAACACTTGGGGTATTCCCGACACGACGTCACCCGCGCCTACAATCTGCTCCTTAGGGATCAGCACACCCCGACGCGTCGCGCGCCAGGCGAGCAGTCGCTTCGATTCGATCCAGGCATAGACCGTCACCCGCGTCACATCCAACAGCTCCGCCGCCTCACTGATGCTGAGCACCCTCCCCTCACCGGAGCGAGATCCCCGAGCAGCCACCAATCGACGCAACCCCTCCGGCACCGCCCGCTCCGTTGTCGGCACCAACCCGGCCTCGAGCGCCGCCGCTTCCAACGCATTCGCCACAATTCCCGTCACTTCATTCGGGTGCTTCTCCACGAACTGCACCGCCGCGCGCGACAACGCTGGCCGCACCGTCAACGGCTTCTCCACTCGCTCTTTCGATTGGCTGGCTTGCTTCATGGATCGTATGCTACTCTCGACTATACAATTTGTATAGTTTTAGAATTGAACATAATCTACCCTCTTCGGGCGGAAGCCGGCGCGCGCCAAACACAGAAGTAGACTCACGGGCCAAAACGTTCAAACGGGCAGTATTTTTCCGGGACCTCTTAACGATGCTACTTCGCACCGCAGCCGGTCGACCTCCAACGCCCAATGATCCTGATGCGCCCTTTCCCTGAATTCCGCGAGTTCCGCCCGCCGCAAACTCTCAGCCGCCGCGGCTTCCGCCTCCTCGAGTCGCTTCTGCAGCAAAACCATATCCACCGGCAACTGAAGGTTCGTCGCGGCTGGCTTCTGACACTCCTCCCGCCAGATCCGAAACACCCGCGTCGTTTTACCGACCGCTCCATACCGCGCGCGTAGCTCTGCGCACAGACGCCGCCCCGAAACGATCCCTTGAGTCTTGACAAGCTCGCGGCACGTCGCGCGAATGCGCTGATCCGACAACTGCAAATTCATGGCTCAACTTTACCGCACAAAGCGGCGAAGGGAAACGCGTTTCCCTTCAAGGACTGCCACCTCCAGCCAACAACAAAAGGCGATAAAAGAGCGGCTTAGTAATAGTTATCTGGTTGATTTAACTCGCGAAAAAGTAACAAATGTTTCACGCGATGTTCCACGCGCACATCTTTGAATTCCCTCCCTTTACCTCTACGCCCGGAAAATCCTTGCGTTCTGTATCCCCTCAACGATCGCGTCCCTCTCGTCTGCGTTGCTTACATCGACCACGATGCGCGCTGCCCCGGAAGGTCTCTGATGTAGCTGCACGTGTACGCTCTCGGTTCGAAGCACCTCACTTACCACTGACAATTCTGGCGGTCTCTTGGGACGAGAGTCGCTTTCGCCTTCAAGCGCCTTACGCACCAGTTTCTCGGTTTCTCTGACCGACAATCCGCGCGCCACGACCGCCTTCGCCATCCGCTCCTGCTCTCCCTTCTCCTCGAGGCCCAGCAACGCCCGCGCATGCCCCATGCTCAAAGCCTTGGAATCGATCAGCGCCACCACCGCTTCCGGCAGGTCCAGCAATCGCATCAGATTCGTGACCGCGGCGCGCGAACGGCCCACCGAATCGGCCAATTCCTGGTGGGTAAGGGAGAAATCCACGCTCAAGCGCTTCAGCGCCCGCGCCTCTTCCGCGGCCGTCAATTCCTCGCGCTGGATGTTCTCAATGAGCGCCACCGCCACCGCTTGCTTCTCCGACAGCTCCCGGACGATGGTGGGAATGTCCTCAAGTCCCGCGAGTCTCGCGGCCCGCCAGCGCCGCTCTCCGGCGACGATTTCATATTTCGCGATCCCCGATGTGCCACCTGGCAAGGGGCGAACCACGATCGGTTCAATCACACCATTGGCTTTGATCGACGCCGCCAACTCTTCGAGAGGCTGCTGATGGATTTCCCGCCGCGGCTGAAAAGCCCCCGGCTGCATGAGCAATAAGGGCAGCGTGCCCCCGCCCCGGCTGGCGCTCACCGTCGGCGCCGCCCCGAGGAGTGCCCCCAACCCTCGACCCAGGCCGCGCGAGTCACCCGCCATAGCTGCCATCGCCTTTGAGATCTTCTGACGCGCCCGTCACCGGCGGCGCCACATCATTCGCCGAAGGCCGCGAATACGTCGGCACCGTCTTCATGGAGAGCTGCAGCAACCGCGCCCGCACCGCCTCTTCAACGAACGCAGCCAAATCCCCCTTGCGCCCCGCTTTCGCCAAGTACCGTCGCACCCGTCGATCCACATCACCCGACACGCTCAAAGTCCAACGAGCTGATTGCTTCATCACCCCTCCTTGACTCGATCTATCGCGCTCTACCTCGATTCTCCATACTCATCGATTTTCTATTTTTCCTTTATTTTCAATGAATTGACTTAGTTTCGTCACGAAACCTTCCCTATCCTAGGTCCCTAAGCAGCTTTTCGATCGCCGCCATCAATCCCTCTCGATCCGCCTGCCGCAACCCCTTGGGGAACGCCAGCGTGACCTTGCCCTTCGGATTTCTCACCGCCGTCATACGCGTCGACGGCCCCACGTTATATTCCCGCTTCAGGGGCTCGATCCGCTTCGAGCGATCCAGGCTGGCCGCCAAGTGCTTGAGTACCGCCGCCGCCGGTCGGCCACCCTCTCCCCGCGTCGCCCAGTTCTGCGCAGCCTTCACCACCACATCCTTGGCCCCCGGCCGCTCCATCAATACCGAGAGGCCATATGCGGCCTCAACGGGCACCGCGCTCTTATCCGGGAATAGCTGCCCTATTGCCGTAACCTTCAACAACTGCGCAGCCTTCAACAGCTTCGCCACCTGCCCCTTCGACACCCCGAACGCTTCCGCCATTGCATCCTGGGTGGAGAAGATCTTGCCGTCCAACTGCTGCTGAAACGACAGCGCTCGCTCCATCGGTGTGATGTCTTGCCGGTCGGCATTTTCGATGTGCATCAGCACGGCTGCCTTGGCATCGTCCACGTCCGTCAAGCGCACTTTCAGCTTGGTGTTCGTATATTCGGCTGCGAACCGGCGTCGCAACCCATAGATTAATTCGAAGTCAAAATTCGGATCTCCGGAGAGCTTCCGCCCCAACGCCGGCTCCATTTGTCCATCCTTCGGAATCGAATCGATCAAATCCTGACAGGCCTCTTTTGTGTACCAGGCACTAGTGCGATTATGGAATTTCCACGGCCGACAACGCTTCGGATCCACCGACAGAACATTGGTACGCTCTAGCATCGGCGAGGTCCGACCCGTCAGCGCGAGTTCCGCCGCTGCAACTCGCGGCCGTGTTGACGAACTCTCGTACGGCGATGGATCCGCCTTCTCCTTGACCTGTTTGGCTATATCCGACAGGTTGATCCCACCAAATAATTTACTGGCCATTACGCAATCCCCTTCTGGAGTAATGCCGCCCGCTTCGAGGGCCACTCTCGCAAAATTCGCAGCTCAATCTCGTCAAATACCCCGTCCAGCATGGTCAGCACCTCTCGATTCGGCTTTGGGCGCTCGTACGGTCCTAAAAACTGGACTGCCGTATTGAGGATTTCGGTGGTATGAAAGAACACATGCTGGAATACACCGTCGCTAAAACAGGTTCTCATCACCTCGACAAACTGCTTGTGACTTGAGAAGTTTTCCACATACAGAGTCGTCAGCACCGACATCCATCGATATTCCTTACTCGGGTCAATGCGACTGATGTAGTCCAGCATCATCCGAAAGAACTGCACGGTACTGGTGAAGTCCGGCATCCGTGGCGCCGTCGGCACCAGCAAGCAATCTGCAGCAAGGAGCACATTGATGGAGATCAAGCCGAGTGCCGGCGGCGAGTCCACCAGCACGACGTCATAATGCTCAGAGACCGTCTGAATGCCGAATTTCAATTCCGAGAAAAACGCCACTCGCTGCTCGCGATCCGCCTGAGTGGCGAGATGCGCCGCGATCGCCATCTCCGCCTCGTAGAGGGCCAAACAAGAAGGCACCAGATCGATATTCGGCCAGTACGTTTTTCTAACGGCATACGCCAACGAGGTTTCCGTGCCGTCTAAATAGGGCAGCAGGGTCTCCTCCTGCTTGATGTCCGCATCCGGCATGTAGCCAAATGACTGCGTTGTCGTTGCCTGACTATCAGTATCCACGACCAGTACCCGATAGCCCTTTAGGCCTAAGTAGTGCGCCAAATTAACGCAGGTGGTCGACTTTCCGACGCCGCCCTTGAAGTTCTGACAGGCAATCACCAGCGGCATATCTAACTCAGGGTCGCGCCATGGCAGCGTCCCAAAGTGTCTTCTAAATTCCTGAATTTGCGCCAGCGTGTAACCGAGCCGCCGATTATTCTTCGGATTCCGCTGCGGCGATTCCAACCCCAATTCGGTCTCCGCGCGTGCAAGCGTGGTACGATCCCGTCCCACCATGTCGGCAGCCTCAGAAGGCAAAAATAGACGTTCCAGTTGTTTAATCGTGTTGGGATAATTGCCGCTTTGGTGCATCCTTTGGATGAAGTTCTCCGAACTTGCCAACATCTCTTCCAACTTGTCTAACGCACGGATCGCTGGCACACTGCACTCCAAAGGGGACCGACGTCCCACGGATATGGATAAGAATTTACCAGAAATGCGCGCGGAAGGCTTTAGCAGGTGAGCGCGGACACGCCGCAACTCGATTCGTCGAGGATCAAAGCCTCCATCATCGACCGCCGCATCGAGAAGTACGCCTCTCAAGGTTTGACGCGCGCCGCCATACTCGAACAATTGCTTCAGTATGGTTGGCCTCTAGACCAACTGCGCAATCGCTTCCCAGACTTCCCCGAATGCACATTTGTTTATCCCGAAAAGAAACCGCCCGCCGCGGCGCCGGCGAGCGACGCACCCAAATTGCTTTTGCCTTCCGCCGCCCAAGCCAACATCGATCGCGCAAAATTGACCGCGGTGTCGGCGGCGGAGGGCATCTCCTTTCAATACGTGCCGCTCATTCAATGTTCCTTTCCGCACGCCGATCCTAAGGACGCGGCAAAATTCACTCGCAAGAACGGCTGGCTCGAACTGACCCTGGGCACGACGAGTCTCGAATATGGTTTGCCCTACGGCGTGCCCGCGCGACTGCTCACGATCTACTGCACCTCCGAAGCGGTGCGCACCAACTCGCCGGAAATTTACTTGGGCGAATCCGTACATGATTTCTTGCGTCGCCTGGATGTCCCCATCACACGCGGCGCCCGCGGATCTCGAAGCGTCTACGCCAATCAGCTTTTGCGCTTGATTCACAGTACGTTGAGCATCGATGAAAACATTCGCGACGGGGCAGGGCGTCAAGGCCTGCATATGCGCCAGGCCCTGTTCGTCGAAGAAGCCAAACTCTGGTGGGACGATCCCGAACACTCGAAGAATCGCAAAGGGGCAGGGCGCAGCATCGGCAACGGCTCATCGCTCATGCTATCGAGCGTGTTGTTCCACTCCATCCTCGAGCGCTCCGCGCCGCTCGCGACTTCCGCCATCAAACAACTGCGCAAGAGCCCGATGGACTTGGATGTCTACGCTTGGCTCGTGCATCGCCTGTTTCACTTGAGCAAACCCAGTATGGTGAGCTGGGAACAACTCTCGAATCAGTTCGGCCACAATTACCGCGAGCCCCGAACCTTTCGTCGCTTCTTCCTGGATTCCCTAAAACGCGTATCCGCGGTCTACACGGAAGCGAAATTCAACGTCGGCGCATCCGGCGTCTTGCTGCTGCCGTCGCGGCCGCATTTAGCCAAAGCAACGGTTCCCGCGAAGCGTTAACCCCCGCGCTGAGGCAACAAGCGAATTGCCTTCCCCGTTACATCTCTCCCGCTGCGCGCTGTTATTTCCATTCAGTTTTCGCAGAAATCCGGGCGAAAACAGCCATTTACAGAGGGCGCAGGGCAGGGCGTTACATCTCTCCCGTTTTTCGCTCAAGCTTTTGATTTTACTGATGTTACGAAGACTGGATTTCGACGCACACCGTGGCAACCCTCTCGCAAAAGCGTGGCAACTCTTCCCCAAAACCGTTACATCTCTGTCGCCCAGGCGTTGCATCTCTCCGCAGAAGTGTCGTTTTCCATCTTTAATTCAAGATGTTACGCGATCCCCCTGTATCTATCCTGTAGTACCTATAAATCCTTCTGTGAAAGACAGTCAACAAAAGGGCAAAGAAGCTGCGGAGTTCGTCTCTCGTGTTCAGCAATTTAGACAGGCATAATTCCCTCACTGTAAGAGGAATTCTCCATGAACACTTTGCCCCGGCTAAAGTCCTCAACCAAGGCCAAAGCGCTACATCTCGTTGCCATAGCCTTTGGAGAATTCCGCTCAGGCGTTGATCGGCGCGTACTCGAGGTGTTCAGAAACAAAAGCCTGAAACGCAGCTTACGAGAAGCAGTGAAGATCAATTTTGACGATCTTTGGGAGCGCACGGCGAGAGCCATGGGACAACAGGAAGATCCATCCCGTGATCCCTCGCTCGAACAATTGCAAGTTCATCAGTCAATCGTCGATGGTTTACCGGGGGAGGCGCTCTACATCGCCGCAGCGATGGCGTTTGATTCCCTGCAGGAAGCGCTGCCATTTTTTGAGGTGAGCGCCAAGACCGCGCGATTGCGGGTCGGCGGTGTGCTGCCTGCGAATCAGGGTGAGATTGCGCTACGCATCGGACGTGTGCTCAGCATGGCGGGCGATCTGTTTGGATCACTCGAGACGGCACGACAGTATATGCGGACTGCCAACTTCGCCCTGGGCGGCAAAGTACCTCGCGATCTATTGAAGACGGCAGAGGGGGAGCAACTGGTGATCGCCGAGTTGCAAACGCAAGCCGCCGGCGGTCCGGTGTGAAGCTCTACCGGGCGCGCGCCTGGCGCGGCGGTGCCGACATTTTCGATCCGCTCGATTCAGCGTCCTCCATCGCTGGGCCCAAGGGCTGGCGATTTAACGATCTCACAACGGAAATTCTCTATGCCGCCGAGCACGAAGCGCTCGCCACCCTTGAAGTCGCCGTGCGACCCGGCTGGGAAACCATTCGACAAGTGCTGGTGGCAACCATCGAAATCGCGGATAGATCCCTAGCCAACTTGAGCGATCTTGGAATCCTCCTACCCAGTAACTGGAATTCGCGCCCGGCGACGGATGACAGCCGTCTCATCGCGCGGGAGTTTCTCACCGCGATTGCAAGCTTGTCGCCTGCCTCGGGCCGCCCGCTGGGAGTGCGTGTGCCCTCGGTCTTAAGCTCAACGGACTTCAATGTCCTTCTCGATCCCTCACGCAAATCCGAAATGCCCGCGAGCATCACGAGCAGAATTCCGTTCAACACGTTGCGCGTGACCGGGAGTTGAGTCCAACAGCGGCGCCGCGGCTTCCTCTTTAGTGGTCATTCTCACCACACGCACTTCGATTTGGTGCCTTAGCCGCATAATTTAGTCCTAACTGAACGGGCATTCGAATTGCGCAATTGAATGGCTGGTTTTAAGGAGCGAATCACTCTCCTAACGGCCAATATGGACATGGTCCGATGCGTATTCACCGACCCAACCGGTCGCTCCGAACCTGCGGCGCGCTACACAGCCCGACTCCGCGATACAATCGATTGCTCAGCGACAGGGGGAATGCATATGTTCGGATTATTTCGCACAACGCTATTGCTATCGGTACTAGTGGCAGCGCCGGCAGCACAGGGCGCCGATCTGGCAAGGTTTGTCGGTCACTGGTCGTGCAAGGGGAATTTTTCCAACGGTGCTCCGATTGCCGCGGAGTTGTCGATTGAAGTGCACGCACCCAGCGGCGCGTTGATCGTGCGCCACGATGATGTGCCGCCCGGAAAATATCACTCGCTCGAAGTGTGGATGCCAAACAAATCGGGTGCAGGTTTGAGAGCCGCGCTCTCAGATAGATTCTCCGGGATGCGCTGGTTCGAGTCGACAGGATGGGCCGGAGACGTTTTGACGTGGGTTCGCACCGAAAACGGCGCGCCGGCGGAGGAGTTTGCCTACGAGTTCAAGGCGAACACGCTACAAATACGATGGTCGATCGCGAAGGCCGATGCAATGAAGGTGGGCGACACGATCGCGTGCAACCGCGGGTGAGCAGTACCTTGTAATTGGCCTAAAATTGGATTTTTGCCTTCTGGTAACCGCACGCCTTTGCTTCCCCTGCCGCAGCCTGCCCGCTGGAATGCGCTCGGTCTTAAGCTCAACGGACTTCAATGTCCGTCTCGATCCCTCACGCAAATCCGAAATGTCCGCGAGCATCACGAACAGAATTGCGTTTAACACGCTGCGTTTGACGGGGACGGGAGTTAAGTCCGAGAGCGCCGCAGCAGCTGGCGCAATTGAAGGGGGACTGATTTGGTTGGCGAGACAGTCGCGCAATGGCCAACCGCGGTCAGTCGGCGGGTGCCAAATTCGCGGCATGTAGGCGGCCGTTCGCGTCTTGCGGTAAGCTGGCGCGGATTTTCCGGTGCACCAAGGCGGTTACATGAAACAACGATTATATCTTGGAGAAGCTTTTGGATTCGAGTGCATAAAAGCTACGGAGGGGTTGAGCATGAAATATTCTTTGGTTCCGGTGCTGATGCTAATGAGTGTGACGGCGAGCGCAATCGATCGCGACGACATACCCATCAACTCTGGCAGTGAATTGCGCGACTGGTGCAAATCGCAGTCGGAAGCTGCCCTTATCGGGAGGGGAATGACGCCGTTCAATTGGAGTGCGTCATATTCAGATCAAGGTAACGCGCTTCAAGTCAAAGGCAAATGGCGCGTGAATGGATCGGATGTTTCCGTGGAATGCAGAGTCGCCAGGGGCGCGCAGTCGCGGTATGCATCTATGTCAATTCAGGAACCCCAGTAGACTTTTAGATCATACATAGTGATCAATTTTCCACTCGAGAGAACGCCGTCTATCCGTATACCGACGGTCGTGATTGTCCGCGCACGGTCGTCCATAGAGCTGCCGCTCGCGAACGTCACCTTCGGGGTCGGGAGTAGCCCACATGAAATTCGAACGAGTTGATTTGACATCCTAAACTTGTTTCTTCGTGACACGCCTGCCCACCCACACCGAATGCCCTTGAGCTTCCGCTAGCTCCTCACGATCAAGAAGCCCCAACAGATTTCCCAGCCGAGTGATGCCGACCAGCAGCTCAAATCCCACACCGCCTCCCAGCAGGTTTCCCGAGACGACAATCGGCGGCACGAGCCACGTTTTGGCATCTCGCCAATGACTGACAACCTCTTCTCGGTTATCCATGATTCCGTACTGTGTGGCCATGTCTCGAGCCTCATCCAACGACTCCTCGCGCGCCTCCGCCACCCGCACCCGTCGCAGCGCCACCCCCGAAAACTCCCGCCGCTCCCACGTCACGACTCCCCAGTCGATCGTCCGTATGGTCACCAAAAAATCTTCGTTGCTGTCCGTTTCTCGGAACAGCTGCGCGAAGACCTCCAGTGGACATCGCAAGCCTTCCGCCTCGCAGCGCTGGCAATGCAAAATCGCGTCGGCATCGTAGAGGCTTCGAATCCGGCCCCAGCTGAAATGCCCCGGCCCATATTTGCTTGGGATAGAAAATTGCGAATTGTGTCCGGCCATGACGGGTCGGGTCCTCAATTGTGAGCCTTGAGTATAGACCCGGTACCGCAAATCAATTCAGCCGCGAGATGTCGAAATGAATCGCGTCGCGGGTGGCAAACTTTCACTTCTGCTCCAACCCCAGCAACACGCGATCCTCATGTTTGGTGATTGCGGGTTCCAGCCATGCCTGGAGTACCGCCTCCTGCAAACTCCCATCCTCCACCTTAGCCAGCACTACCGCCCCCACCAAAAACTTCCGCCGCAACTCCTCGCGGCGTGTCCGCCGCCCCTCGACCTTCCGCGCACGCGCATCCTTCCGCTGTTGCTGAACCTTCAGCTGCTTTAGTTTCAACTCCAACGCTGCGATTCGTTCCCGCTCGCTCGCCTTAGGCATAGGTCGCATCCTTGACGATTCCTCGGTCCCAACGACAGCCGGGGATTGCGATAGAATAAGCTGTGCCAAGACTTTATGCCCGCAGAGTTTTTTGGGCTTTGGAGTCGATTTTCATGCAACGACGCTATGTGACGGTTGATGTCTTCACCGATCGGGTCTTCGGTGGCAACCCTCTGGCGGTGGTCCTGGATGCACAAGGCCTCACCACCGCACAAATGCAGGCGGTCGCCGTCGAGTTCAACTATCCCGAAACCACCTTTGTCTTGCCGTCACGGGCTCTGGAATACAGCGCACATGTCCGAATCTTCACCCGACGATCCGAGATCCCCTTTGCCGGACACCCCAACGTCGGCACCGCGGTCGTGTTTGCGCGGGAACGGGAAGGGAAGGGCGGACCGCCGCTCGATCGACTGGTATTCGAAGAGGCCGCCGGATTGGTAGCGATCCGCCTCATCCGCGAGCAGGGCGTTGTTATCGGTGCCGAGTTCACTGCACCTGAAAGCCTGACACTTGGATCAAAGGCGAGCGCTACCGACATCGCCGAATGCCTGTCCCTTAACCAAGCCGACATCAGCCTGTCAAACCATCCGCCCCAGGTAGCCTCGGTCGGACTGCCCTTCCTCGTGACCGAGATAGCATCGCATGACGCATTGCGACGCGCCAAACCTAATGCGCTGACGCGTGAACGAGTCATGCTGCCGATCGGCACCAACTTAATTTACGCCTACTGCCCGGGCGCGACGCCGCAAGAGCTTCACGCCAGGATGTTTTCGCTGCTCGACGGCCTCGTCGAGGATCCCGCCACCGGCAGCGCCGCGGCCGCGACCATCGCGCACTTGGCGTCACTCAACCTTGAGAGCGATGTCGAAATGGCATGGCGCATCGAACAAGGCGTCGAGATGGGCCGACCGAGCCTAATCACAGGACGCACCGAGAAACGCAATGGCGTGGTCACTGCGGTTCACATCGGCGGCTCCGCTGTCCAAGTCATGTCCGGAATGTTTGACCTGCCGACTTGACGCGCGCCTCGAGCGCGACAAACGTTCGATTTGAAGGCGTCCATGGCATTTTGCCGATGGCTGACCTTTGCAACATGGCTCCGACCTGTGCCCGATTTCGCCTACTGAGACGCCGGGTGGACCGGCTTCTTCGACCTAGTTCGCCCAACCCAAGTTCACGGCGAGTACCGCGAACGTTTCGCTAAATCCGTGCGCCAGGATGGGGGCCCAGAGATTTCGGCCGGATAACAGATAGAGCATTCCTAGAACGAGTCCCGGATACGTACAGTCGAGCACACCGGCGGGTCCTTTGTAGTAGTGCCCGAAGCCAAAGAGGACCGCGACACACACCATCACGATCACGTCTGCAAGTTGGGATGGCTTTCCTAAATCGGCGGCGCGTGTCAGCAGACATTGTGGCCGAGCACGAGGAACACCCCGAGAGCCACCTCAAAAGAAAGATCCAACGATAAGACGCTGGCAGCGACTTGTGTCCTTCGCTGCAGTCGGTGTCATATTTAATTCCAGAACTAACGGCCCACCGGGACCAGGGCCCTTAGGACACAGAGTAGCTTGCAGTTGCTGTTTCTCCATATCTCCTCTCTTCAACCAAAGAACGGTCATCAGGCTCTGTGCAACGTTGAAGGCAAAGATAAGATACAGCGGCTTGATAGATCGGTCTGTCTTGCATCTGACGCCCGTCAGAGCAGGCGCGAATGATGGCTTTGAAGTGACTACCTCTGGGGAGAACTACATGTCAATTCGTCCTTTTCAGTTGCTGCTTGTTTGTCTGGTGACGAGCACGGTATGGGCCGCAAACGATCCCTTCGTAGGCAAATGGAAGGTGAACTCATCCAAGAGCAAACTCTACGACGAAGTGAGGATTGAGGTCGCAGGAGCAAACCGATACGCGCTCACCTTTGGCCCCGGCCAAACGGACACGGTCGTGGCCGATGGGACTGACCAGCCCGCCTTAAGCGGAACCACCCTGTCCGTCACCGTCAAAGGCCCCCATCACTGGGATGTCACCCGCAAGATGAACGGCCGCACGCTCCTCACTGTCGTGTTGCCTCACGTAATTTTGTTACCGGATGCCTCACGAGCGATGTTACCCAGCCCGTTGGGGTCTCAGTGTTCATGCTAGACATGGGTCTGCTGTTGACAGGTCGTAGGAGCGATTGCTGACCTCGCAGATTAGCCGCTCGATAGCCTTCTGTCGCCACGCTTGAACACGCTTCTGGAGAGTTCGGAGCTGATGAAGGCCGTAACGGCCGGGATATCTCGCTTGGAACTCGACCAAGAGCTCAAGGGCGGTCTGATCGGGATTGGACTCCAAGCACTGGGCCATCTCGTCCCACTGGTCCTTGAACTTGCAGGGGCGAGTACCGCGCGGCTTGTCGCTAAAGCGACGGTAAGTTTTGTTGCCTATTGCAACGCCTCTCGCTCGAGCATCTTGGCGCCAGAGATTTACGCGACGGAGCAGCTTTCTGTATTGCTTGGGGCCAAAGCGTCCAGGGAACTGAACACACAACTCGTCGAAGAGCTGTCGTGCGTTTATATTTGGGAGACTCTCCAGTCGACGACACGCCAGTGGCCATACCATGTCCAGCGCTTTTGAACTCGCCCGTCGCTGCGCATAGACCACCTTGGGTTTTTCCTGCAGCTTCGTCGCCGTCGGAGCAGCCACAAGCGGCGTGGTCGGCTGTACGACTGGACCTGTTACCGCGGCTGGTGGGCGTGGCGAGAGCGTTTGCAAACCTCTGAGGTATCGCGGCTTTGCTTCGACAGAGAACGTTGGACGCACTTCGCCGGCATGCCATGCGCTCGATAGGCTTGCTACGAAGCTTGCTAGATTCGGGGGATCCGAGGTCATCGCCGGTGGCGCTTCGCCGTCCGCCAAAGCCGCCAAGTACGCCTGAACGGCTCGCATTTCCTCCAGAAGCTTCAAGCGATCGAGGTCCGCTGAGACTTGACGCAGGGTCTGCTTGGCGGTCGCGGGGATGCTGTCTGACTGCAGCAATCGCTCGTATGGCGTCATCGGGGGGTGATAGCGCTTGGACACCTTCGCACCGTCGCGCTGTTTTGACGCCAGCTTGAACGAGGGCTGGAAGAAGTTCACGAACAGCCTCGATGCTCCATACAGGCGAGTAATCGCTCCGGCAGCGGCCAGCCCCTCAAAGCGTCTGTAGCCCAACAGCTTCCGCACAACGGCACCGTTCTTCTGCTCGATCCATGCCTGGTCATTTTTTCGGTACGGTCTTGAGCGGCTGAGCTCGATCCCCCGACTCAAACAGTACTCGATCAGCTTGTCGTTCACGAACTCGCTGCCATTGTCGACATCGACGGCACGAAGCGCAAACGGCAAGCCTGTGCGGATCCGCTCCAGGGTTTCGACCACCAGCGAGCCTTCCCGAACGATGATTGGGGCGGCCTCCGTCCAGCCGGTCGCAATATCGGTCAGCACGAGACTGTGCACGTAGCTACCGCGATTCACAGCACCACAATGAGCCACCAAGTCCATTTCCATGGAACCGGGCCCCGGCTCATTCCAGTCAGCGAAGGTACGCAGCTTGATCCGGCGCCGTGGGTCCGGCATCACCTTCGGGGCTCTGCGTGTTCGTGTCGCGCTCCGCGGCGTCCGCAACAGACGGTCGATTGTCGCGGCACTCATCGACAGCACTTTAGCGCGGATTTCTTCACCAAGTTTAAGGTGTCCGTTGCGCTCCAATGCCGGCAATAGGATCGGCACCAATGCCTTCAGGCGCTTGCCGCACACCCGGTCCGAGGCTTCCCACAGTACGATCAGGGCCGCTCGAGCCGCCTCGTCGTAAAGAGACGGCCGCTTGCGTGTCTGACGGACGATGGTCGTCGGAGCGGCGTTGAGCACCCTAATCGCCGACTTCTCGTGATAACCGGTCGCTGCGATGAACTCGTCGAGGATTTTGCGCTTCGCCTTGTCGGTGCTCCTGCCATAGCGAGTTCGAATCGCGTTAGCCAGTTCGGCTCTCGTTGCATGGGTCATTTTGGACTTCATGTCGTCTCCCTCTTCGTGAGGGACCATGTTGGCATGACCCTGGGCGGGTAACATTTCAGGTGAGGCAACCACTCCCGTCGGTAACATTTTTAGTGAGGCAATGCGACACCTCACGGCGCATTGGACGCTTTCCGAAGACGGCAAAACGCTCAACGACGCCTTTACGCAATACTTGCCCGACGGGATGACGTTGTTCTCGCAACCGTTGCCCAACGGTTCGACATTAGTCTTGCCCTACGTGTACGAGCGGACCGCGGGTAATTCAGGTTTTCTGGGCACCTGGGACAGCGACAGCGCAACGGTAAAGGCCGGGATGGAACTCCAGGTCCAACCCTACGAGGCTGACGGCCTGTCACTTAAACGATCCGATGAAGAAACCCCTAAGATGTTCAAGTTAGATGGAAACGATCATCCAAAGCTCGATGGGAAGGGCGGGGATAAAGGCACTGCCTATTCGGGCCGCCGCCTGAACGCGCGTAGTCTGGAAATCACAGAGAAATCCAAAGGCGAAATTACAGGCACCCGGCAGATCGAGCTTTCTCCGGATCTTAAGACCTTGACGGTGACCATGCGCCTGGTCGGTCAAAGCAGGCCCCAAAGCATCCTGGTGTTTGAGCGGGAATAGCAGCCGTTAGCCGTCGGGAGGCGCGACTCCAACCCGTCCCGAGATTTTCACACCGCGGCGCTTAACTCCCGACCGGCCCAATTGGAGATCCCGGCTTTCTACTCAAACGCCCCCGATTGAAACTTGCGCCGCTTGGCGCACCAGGAGTAGAAGGGAGAAGAGTGCAGCGTAAAGCGCACTTATACGTCGCTTCGCGACGTGTGCGGAGGCGAAATGCTTCGCTCGAGCGCCTCCCAAGGGTTCTAGCCGGCTAGATTGCCGGCGACTGGAAGATAATCACGGATTGATCGCATGGCCATCTATCATTTCCACGCCAAAATGGTGAAACGCGCCGAAGGCCAAAGCGTTATCGCCGGCGCCGCCTACCGCTCAGGTTCCAAGCTCTACGAAGAATCGACCGGCATCAGCCACGACTACACCCATAAGCAAGGGGTAGAGCACTCCGAAATCCTCGCCCCCACAGGTGCGCCCGGCTGGGTGTTCGACCGCGGGACTCTCTGGAACACGGTCGAAGAATCCGAGAAGCGCAAGGATGCCCAAGTCGCGCGCGAGATCGAAGTCGGGCTCCCCATCGAGCTTGAAGACCGCGAACAAGTCGCGCTGCTGCGCGACTTCGTCAATCGCGAGTTCGTCGCCAGAGGCATGGTCGCCGATATCGGCATCCACCGCGACAATCCGAACAACCCCCACTCCCACATTCTCCTGACCACCCGCGACTTGAGCCCAGAGGGATTTGGCCCGAAGAACCGCAGCTGGAACACCACCCAACAACTTCTAAACTGGCGCCGCGGCTGGGCCGAAGTCACCAACGAACACCTGATCGAAGCAGGCCTCGGTGTCCGCATCGATCACCGCTCCTACCGCGAACAGAATTTGGGACTCAGCCCCGGCGTGAAGATCGGCGTCGGCAAGGAACGCCAGCACGCCCCGGACCTCCCGGGTTTCTTGAGAGACCGCGTCGCCGAGCAAGAACGCATCATGGGCGCCAACGGCTTATCCATAATCCAAGACCCCACCATTGCCCTCAAGGCCTTGAGCCACTCAAACGCCACCTTCTCGCACCAAGACATCGCCCGTTTCTTGAATACCCGAACCCAGGACGCGGAGCAATTCCAAACCGCCTACCTCAAAGTCACCACCTCCCCCGAGCTTGTTGCATTGGGCACCGACGACTTAGGCCGCAAGAGATTTACGACCCGCGAGATGTTCAACCTCGAGCGCAGCCTGCTCGAGAAATCCGACACGCTTAGCAATCGCGCCAACCACGGCGTCGACTGCAAGGTCCGCACCCGTGTGCTCGCCAAACACGACCTAAGCCCCGAGCAACAACGCGCCGCGATCGACATCACGGAGAAGGGTGATTTGAAATCCCTTGCCGGCGTCGCCGGCTCCGGCAAGAGCACGACGCTTCGCGCCTTGCGCGAGGTCTGGGAGTGGCAAGGCTACACCGTCAAAGGCGCCGCGCTCGCCGGCATCGCGGTCGACAACTTACAACAGGCCGCCGGCATCAAGTCCCGCACGCTCGCGAGTTACGAACTCGCCTGGAACGGCGGACACGAGCCCTTAACCCGCCGCGACGTCTTAGTAATCGACGAAGCCGGCATGCTCGGCACCCGCCAGCTCGAGCGCGTATTGCGGGAAGCCGAAAAAGCTCACGCGAAAGTCCTGCTGGTCGGCGACGCCGAACAACTGCAAGCCATCGAAGCAGGCGCCGCCTTTCGCGGCATCACGTCCACACACGGCGTATCGAACCTCACCGAAGTCCGCCGCCAGAAACTCGACTGGCAACGTACCGCCACCCAAAATTTGGGCGCTGGCAAAACCACCGACGCCCTGAACGCCTACCAAAAGCACGATAACATCATCGCCGTCGAGACACGCGATGACGCCCGAAACGCACTCATCGCCCGCTGGGCACACGATGCCCGGCAAGAACCCAACGCCTCGCAACTCGTCATGGCCTTCACCCGCGACGATGTCAAAGCTCTAAATAGGGACATCCGCACCCTGCGTGAACAAACGGGCCAGCTAGGAAAGAGCCAAAAGATCATTACCGAAACCGGCAAGAAACCCTTCGCGGTGAATGACCGCATCCGGTTTTTAAGAAACGAACGCGACTTAGGCGTGAAAAACGGTACCTTAGGCATTGTCGAAGGCATCGAATCCGGCGTTCTTTCCGTCAAACTGGAGGGCAGCACCACCCGAGTTCAGGTCGACACCAAATTCTACAAACATTTGGATTACGGCTACGCTGCCACCGTCCACAAAGCGCAAGGCACCACGGTTGATCGTAGCTACGTGCTCGCCACCACCCACTTCGATCGCCACACCGCCTACGTGGCGCTGTCACGTCACCGGGACAACGCCACTCTGTTCTACGCACGCGACGATTTCGGCGGTCGCGCTGCAAGCGCCACCGACGAGGCGGTGCGCCAACGCTTCGCGGAAACGCTGTCTCGAGATAGGCCCAAGGAGCTGGCGCATGATTACCTTGAGCGTGAGGTTGGATCCCCAGCGCACAAGGTCTCGACCCTCGTGGTTGCAGATTGGAAAAAGCGAAGAAACGCAGACTCACTCAGCAACGACCTCGACGCTCGCCAACAGGCAGCCGCCGAACGCTGGGGCGCGCGTCAACAAAACCACCCCTCAACTGAGTGTTCTCGAGACAAGACTCTGGACCGCGATCACGCACCGGACGGAGAAAAGGGCAGGGCGCCTGACCGCGACCACAACGGTCCCGAAGATGGCCTCGAGCCGTGAATTTCAACTCCCAATTGAGGCACCCCGTCGCGCTTCCACCGCCCTTGCACGCCATAAGCAGTCGGGTGAATAATCAGGTCGCATAAAGTAGCGCGGGAGAATGGACAGCCCCAAAAAAATTGGACGTCGTTGACTGGCGGGACTCCCACGCGCCCACCGTTCCTGAGGCGAAAGACGGGCGCCACTGCGCAGCGCCAATCCAACGGTTCGGACAGCGCATCCGTATTTTTCAATGCTCTCGGTGTGGGCGTGGCCGGAGTTGAATTACGTTACGGAGATTTATTTCTTGGTGCACCCAACGGAGGGCTTTATCCGCGTGCCTGGGCCAACGAGGCCGGCAGGACGGTTAGAATTGGCGCGCTTACCAAAAGCCTCGGTTGGGTAGGGTTGGGCGTCGCCACGTATTTCGGTTCGTTGACGACTGGAGAAATTGATCAAACACAGCTCAACGTGAACGTTGGTCTTGGACTTATCGGTACGTCCAATCGTATTAGCGCTATCGTATCTGCTCAATACATATTTATAAACAGCACATACCCAGGTGGTCTAGGTCAATGGATGCTGGATAACCCCGAAGCGATGATGCTGGTGGCGGCTGGCTACTTGGGCAACTGAGGGTTTAGCATGTGAAAGACGAAACACAGTTGCCGATGTAACGAGGCATGAAAGCGCGAGCTGCGAAATGGTGGGATCCGCGAACTTGGCTGGCATTTGCCTTCTGGGAGCTACGCACGATTTTAAAGGGGTATCAAGGTGATGACCTGGCGGACTGGAGCGCAACCGGCTTTCTCATCGTAGTTGAGATCCTGGGGCTCGGTGCGCTTACGAGCGCTTGGGCCGTCTATCACGAGCGAAGACTGATTGATCACTATATGTTACCAGTTACTTTGGGTGTATTAATCCTAAACGTTGGAGCGGCTTGGGGTGGAAACAAGCGCTGGCAGCGACTCTGCAAAGAGTTTGATAGCTACCCAATGCCAATTAAAATTGGCGGCGGAGTTGTGGTTGTCACCCTAATTGTTCTTACGGTTATGGCCGCGAGCCATTTCGGCGCGGCTTATTCGCATCTGCCGCGATAAGATTGCGCTGTCGAGAGCGGCGCAAGTTCATACGTCCGACAATCAGAGAGTTCTTCCACCGACCATATCTCTCACGCTGGCATGGGCGTTGTCCTCGAAATGAACGAAGCCTATTCCCTGAAGTCGGAGGAGGGCGCCATACTGCTCATCGTCGAATCCGACCACCTGCTTGTCTCCGAGCGCGCCATCTCCACCCCTCAAAGAATCGAGGGAGCGACATGGCCGAGCGATTCCCTCTTCAGGGCGACCACTGGATGTTAGCGATGCTGACGATTGCCAAGCCCCTTCGCTACGTTTTGTATTGCGCGCTGACCTGGAAGCTTCGGGACTCGCGAGAGGCGCTGCCGGTCGCGACGGCGGCCGCGAGCATGTTGGTGCTTCTCGATGCGAATTTACTTGCGCTTTCCACCACCTCTTGCGCCTAATAGGGACTCGGGTGAATAATCAGGCCGCATAAAGTAGCGCGGGACAACAGACAGCTCCCAAAAATGGACGTCGCCGACTGGCAGGATTCTCCCCCACCCACAGCTCCTGAGGCGAGAGTCCGGCGCCGCTCTTTGCCTCCAACTCTTATCGGCATTCTTGGCACAGCACTGCTACATATGTCGCTTATTCAGTCCGTCTCCTTCGGGAGCCGAGATCCCAAATCAAGGCTGCCCGAGGCACAGGAATCAGCCAACGCACGATCGAAATCTACCAGCAGCGATAGACTAATGCTCATCTCCTTGCCGACGATCGCCAATGCAAACCAGGACGACACTCAGAACCTAGTCTCTTCGCTTCCAGACTTAAGCAAAATGAAAGTGAAATCCCCGATTGACGTCGACACACCCGCGTTTCTCGGCCTAGAAACCTTGGCACTCAGCGAAGACCAAGTTCCAATCGCGACCGCAGACGGGACGAACGGCGCCGAGCAAGCCCGTTTGTTGGGCATCTACACCGGCCAAATTCAAGCGCGCATCGCGCGCGTCTGGCGACGCCCCCGATCGCCGGTCAATGAGGACATCGCTTCCGCTGATGCCGGCTATTCCTTTCAGTGCGAAGCTCAAATCGTTCAGGATGCGAGTGGAAACGTACAAGAGGTGATGCTGCCGCGATGCAATGGCTCCCCCGCTTGGCGCAATTCGCTTATTTTGGCGATTCAACACGCATCGCCGTTGCCGGCGCCGCCGAGCGAGAAGGTATTTAGCAAGTCGATCAGTTTGAATTTTGTTGGCCTGAGCTATTCTGCCAGTGCACCCGACGATGACTACGAACCTGCGGCTCGAATGGCATTGAGCGGGCGGTAGGGCCATTCGACAGTTTGCGCGATCTAAACGACCAGGGAACTTCCAAAGCGATCATTCACCGCATATCGGCCACGCTTGCGGGCCTTTGCAATTCGCTTTATTCCAATAAATGCGAGACTTACAGTGCATTGAAAGTTTTACACAAAGATGCAAAGCATTTTTTTGTTGACGCTGTAAAAAAAGCGAGTAATTATTTGCGCGCCGGACTACATGGCTAGCGAGAAAGAAACGCTAAACGCGGATCTCTCGCAGATTGGTAAGGACGCCAATGACAGGAAGCGACAATAAAAATTGGGACGTGCGCTTGAGCCGACGCTTCAAAGCGGCCGATCGTCGTGTAATTCGAGCCGCCCAAATCTCCCCATATCGAATCCAACCAAGCGCGTCCATCCCAGACGGCCAACCAGAATCAACAACACATCGCGGACGCACTCCGCGAGCGTCGTCTCAATCCCCATCACTTCTCCACTTCGAACGCGTGCCATAAAAACAGTCATTTGATCAGACAAGGAAGGTTGACATGATTAGGCGTGTAGCATTGGTTGCGCTGCTATCGGTCTTGTCCGTGCGAATTGTCGACGCATCGTCTTTCGGCCGCACTCCGGGCAAGTTTGGCGTATCCCCCATCGGTAGCGCCCAGTATTCGATCCCCATCTGGGCCCCACCTGGCCCGAACGGCATGCAACCTAACGTGGCGCTCCAGTACGACAGCCGGTCTGGCATTGGGCCACTGGGTGTTGGTTGGTCGCTTGTTGGATTGGGCAGCATCACACGCTGCAATCTAACGACGGCGCAGGATTCGATCCCAGCGAACGTTGCTCTTGTGACCACCGACGGTTACTGCCTCAATGGCAATCGACTTCGTCTCACATCGGGCACTTACGGTGCGGCCGGTTCCACCTATCAAACCGAAATCGCCGACTTTTCCAACATTACTGCAAGCGGAACGGCGGGAAATGGTCCCGCCTACTTTACGGTGCAAGCGCGCAACGGAAATACTTACCAATACGGTTTCACGGACACAAACGGTAACGGCGCTAACTCCCAAGTATTGGCGAGCGGCACTTCGACTGCACTCACGTGGCTGTTGAGCAAAGTGATCGACCGAGCGGGAAATAATTACGTCATTAACTACACCGCACTCACCGGGACGGCAGTACCGAACTATATCCTCTGGACGCCGACCAGCGCGGGCGCGTCCACATATACCTACAAGATGTTGTTCAACTATGGACCAAACGTCCCGCAGAGTTCGTTCTTCGAATTCGTTGCTGGTACAACTGTCAGCAACCTCGATCTTCTAACTTCAATAGAAATCTTCAACGGCACCACAGTCATTAAGGACTATCTGCTCGGATACGTGGCATCACCTCTATCAGGGCGCGAGGAGCTAAATACCATCACGGAATGCGCGGACTCCGCAGGGTCAAATTGTCTATTGCCGACCGTAGTGAGTTACCAAGGGGGTGTTCCAGGTGTCATCAACGCGCCCGTCACGGTACCGAGCAGTTCAGGAGCTGTAGCGGCTCGCTACGACTTCAATGGCGATGGCTATCCTGATCTTGTTTACAACAATGGCTCTACTTGGTTGGTGGCCTTCGGATCCGTGTCAGGGTATGGAACGCCTTTCAATACTGGCATTGCTGTGGGTTCAGTACCTGCTCTCTTCGGCAATGTCACCGGGGGCCGCGAGGACGGCATCCTCACGGTTGTCGGTAGCACATGGACTTATTATCTTTGGAACGGATCCGGCTTCACCGGCACCTCAATAACTGGCTTTACGTATGACGCGACTTCAAAGAACTATATATTGGCGGACATCAATGGCGATGGATTGCCCGACCTATTTAGTCAGAAGGACACCACGACGATAGTGGGCGGTCACAGTATCCTGACTTCCGTAGTTTCGTATCACTTAAATACCAGCTCATCTACAACCGCAAGCTTCAACGCCACACTCATCACCGCCTACTCTACTGGCGGTGGGGGAATACTGAGCGTGTTCTTGCAAGGTCCCGATGCGCAAAACGGAAAACTGCGTCGATACGATTTCAATGGAGACGGCCGAGACGATCTCATCGTGCAAATAGAGTCTGGAACGGCGCCAAACCTTACGCTTAAAACGTATGAACTCATATCAACAGGCACCGCCTTCACTGTCAGCGCGCCAATCGCAACGATTCCTGCTAGCACCACTTTCATTCCGATATTTTTTACCAACTGGAATGACGACAAATGCACCGACTTTGTCACCTCAAATACTTTGTATATTTCTGGTTGCAACGGCAGCGCTCCTCAGACCTACTCACTGCCCGGAACCATTCTATTAGGAATGGATTGGGACGGTGATGGGCGCACCGATATTCTTGTGCAAAGCGGATCCACCATTGGTGTGTATTTGTCGCCCGGCAACAGTACCGTTGCACCTTCGATCTCGCCCACGTCGATTCCCTATAATGCTTCCTGTACTTACGTGTGGATGGATGCCAATGGAGATGGTCTCGATGATTTAGGCTGTTTTACGGCGACTTCGGTGTCCTACTTTCCTCACAATGGGACTTCGGATCTCGCCACATCATTCGCCGACGGCTATGGCATCACGTATTCGCCTTCTTACGTGCCTCTGTCCGCGTCGGGAGGTATTTACACCGAAGGTACGAGTGCGGTGTTTCCCAATCAGGATTATTCAGGACCAATGTATGTCGTGTCCTCCTATTCAAGTTCAGACGGCATCGGTGGTACGTTTAATTCTAGCTACACCTATGCAGGCGCCATTCTAAATCTCCAGGGTCGCGGATTTCAGGGCTTCACAACCGTCAGCAGCACTGACAGTCGAACACTGTTTAAGGACTCGCGAACATATTCAACAGGGACCATAAGCGCTGGGATTGTGATTCCCACGAATGGATTGCTATTAGGGGAATCCGTCACCCAAAGTGCCGGTACGAGTGTCTCGATTGGTACCTACGCGCCTGCATGGCTCACTCTGGACAGTACGACAAACAATCAGCGTTACTTTCCGTACACGTCGTCCTCCAGTGTAAATACTTACGAGGTCCAAGTCGGCGGTTCCTACAACGGCCAACTCATCACAACAACTGCGATGAGCTATGGCACACCGGACGCATACGGGAACTTCCCCAGCGTAGCGAAGACCATTACGGATGAGGACTCTGGCTCTCCCTACATGGGCCAGCAATGGACCAGCACAGTAGCAACGACTATCACGCCGAATCCGAGTACCTGGTGCAACAGTCTTCCGACAGAACGAGACACCACGAATACGGCTCCTGGCGTTCCGTCAATTACACGCCATTTGAGCTTTACACCGGACTACTCAAATTGTCGCGAAACCCAACAGGTAGTCGAATCGGGTAATAGCACCTATCAAGTTACAACGGGTTACGGCTTTGACGCCTTCGGCAACATCAACAGCCAATCCGTCACGGGTATTGGCATGGCTGCGAGAACCACGAGCATCAATTGGGGCACAACTGGTCAATTTCCTACGACGGTTACCAATGCGCTGAGCCAGACCACGCAGACCAGCTTTGATCCTAATTTCGGCAATTTGCTCAGTATGCAAGACCCAAACGGTATTACAGTCTCTTGGCAATACGATCCTTTTGGGCGAAAGAATAAAGAGATTCGCCCGGATGGAACATACACGGTGTGGTCATACAATGATTGCGTTGTTTGGGGCGGTGGCGGATGTTTGCACGGCCCACACGCCTTAGCTCTGGCTCACTACAATTATAGTACGACAGGGGCCGATCTGAGTGATGGGACGAACTGGTTCGATCAGTTCGATCGCCCCATCATAACAAATGCGGTAAGTATTGCGGGAACGTACAATCGCACTGACATCCGCTACGACAATCTTGGCAACATTTCTCAACAGTCCATGCCGTGTGCGTGGGTTGCTGTCCTAACGTCGTGCACGTATTGGACGACTCTTACGCATGATCCCCTCAATCGCTTGACCCAATCCCAACGGCCCATCAGCGCGACCAATGGCACACTGCAGACGACGACGATCCAATATTCAGGCCGCACGACGACGACAACAGATCCGCAGAGCAAAGTGACTACTAACATCACCAAGGTGACCGGTAAGGTCGGTCGCACAAAGGATCACAACGGTTATTACGTCAATTTCAATCATGACGCCTTTGGATCGGTGCTTTCGGTAACGGACAGCCTGTCCAATACGCTAAGAACCATGACGTATGCCTATGGACTCAAGGCATTTCGGACATCGTTGTCCGACATCGATTTGGGAACGCGGTCGTACACCCCCGATGCCTTGGGTGAAGTCACCTCATATTTCGACGGTAAGGGGCAACATTTCTCGGCCGTTTTCGATGCGCTATCCCGTATGACAAGTCGTACGGAACCGGATCCCTCCGGTACCTTCACGAGTACTTGGACGTGGGGCGCCACCGCAGCGAGCCACAACATTGGAAAGCTAGCGAGTGTCCAGTCGGTGGCGACAGGTGGCACTTATATCGAAAGTTATACCTATGACGGCATCGGTCGTTTATCCAATGAAACGATCACCTTGCCGACCGATGGAACACCCGCTTTTGACTATGCATATGACGCAACGACGGGCTTTTTGAGCACGCTGACCTATCCACCGAGTTTCCCGACGACTTATCGACTCACCGCCGGATACACGTATCAGCACGGCATCCTGCAGAAGATTTTCGATGCGCTGGTGCCGACGACGATTTGGTGGCAAACCAATTCCATGAATCCGCGGGGCCAGATCACTCAAGAGACAACAGAGGATCTTTCCGGGCATCCTCAAATCGTGTCAAACCGAACTTACGATGCAGTCACGGGGTGGCTTGGCTCTACTCAAACCGGCCCGGGGGGTGGCGCTACACTGCAGAACGAGGCGTACCAATACGATGAAATGGGCAATGTGATACAGCGGCAAAACAACAATTTAGGGCTCACCGAGAATTTTTACTACGATAATCTTTATCGTCTTGATCATTCAATCTTGGGAGCCTCCACCAATTTGCAGATGGCATACGATTCCATGGGAAATATCACATCGCGCAGCGACATCGCCGGAGGCGCGACCTGGACGTATGATCCGGTTCGCAAGCACGCGGTCACGCAAGCGGGCAGCAGTTCTTTCACCTACGCATATGATGCGAACGGTAATGTGACTTCGCGCAATGGAAGCATCGTTAGCTGGACGAGTTACAACTACCCCAGTGGGGTTGGCACAACGACCGAGTCCGCGACTTTTGACTATGGCCCCAATCGTCAGCGTTGGAGAATGCTCTATACGGGCCCTTCGGGCACCGAAGGAACATTCTACGCGACGCCCAAGTTTGAGAAAGTCTATGCCGGTGGCGGGGGAGAGTATCGGTCCTACATTTACGCCGGAAACAGGCCGGTGGTCGTAGTCATGAGAAACACCGCCGGCGCAATCAATGTTCGATCATTGCTGGTCGATCACCAGGGCAGCATTTCTTCGATCGTGACGGACTCGACCGGGGTGTCGCTCGTGGGCGAAAGTTTCACTGCATACGGCAATCGACGCGAAGCGAGTACCTGGACTGGCGCGCCAACTAGCGGGGAACTGACCACGATGAATGGTGTTACGCGCGAAGGGTACACCTTCCAAACGGTGTTGGGATCCATGGGTCTTAATCACATGAATGGTCGAATCGAAGATTCGGTGAGCGGCCGGTTTCTATCACCCGATCCTCGCGGAATCATTCTTGGCAATACGCAGAGTTGGAATCGATACAGCTACGTTATGAACAATCCACTGACTTTGATTGATCCGACCGGCTTTGGTTGTATTTCAGATGGCGACGGTTCTTCCCCCACCACGTGTGACACCGGCGTCAATGACGGTGGTGCAAATGGGCCTTCAGCCACGTCTCCAGACTTTCCCACAGCTCCAATGATTAAGCCCATACCCCTTGTTGAAGTACTCGGGAGTACTTGCCCCGCGGGCCCCGTTGCATGCACTTCCTCCGCTCCGCCTGATTCTTGGCCAACCACCCTGAGCGCAGATGGATTACAACAGATTACGGTCACCTCTTCTGCGATCAAACCTAAGACGCAACCTAAGAGTCAGCAGATACCTTGCCTTCCTGGAGTTGACTGTTATATCCAGTCGACGCAAGGTCAGAACTCAGGGCGAAATCAGCTGCAACAAGCATGTGGTAATCTCTCGTCGTTATCCTGCGAGGTGTGCGTGAATGACTACTTGCAAAATTATTACGGAAACTTCGGCGGCTTTATTGCTTCTACCTTCAATATCCAGCAGTCGATTCCAGGCCTGTCCGGCGACTCCGCGCTGGATACGCTGTCGTTCGATGCGGAAATTGCAGCTGTGAAAACAGGCATCCCGTGGTTATTGCAAACAGGTGGTCGCATGGTCAACATATTCACAACGCCGAATTTGGCGGAAATTACGGGTGCCACCGCAAGTACTACGCTTGGATTGTTTGGAGCCGCCACTGCACCCTTTGCTAGCACTGCATTATTTAATGCGCGAATCGCATGTGGTGGGTAAGGACATGAAGCAATTTGTCCAGTCTCATTCGATCGGAAAGCTAATTGGGGGGTTGTTTGTACTGCAACTGGCATGGTTTGCACTTCTGCATCCCCTGATTCCGTCTAACATGCTCGGGTTTTTGATTGAATTCACCGCGGGTATATGTGTGTTCTTTACTTGTTACGCTGCGGGTAAGGCTGTGCTCTGGCTAGCGGCGCGACAGGATCACCGAAATTTATTTAAAACTCTCGCGGTGGCTATTGCCTTAAGTGTTGGCCCCTTGGTGTTTTTTTTCATCTACCTATTTCGCACAACTCTTGCGGCCAATTTCCACTACTTCATATTCGCTAGACATTGAGACTTTGCCTGACGCGTTGTATTTGACTCCGCGGCATCGCGCGCCGCATAGCACGCGATGCTGTTTGCTGCCGCTGGCAGTATAGTCGGAGACGGAATTGGCAAATTTGTCGGCTCAGCAAGCAGAGAGTCATGGAGTGCTTTCAATCATACTGTTGAAGAGTCTGACGAATTGATTGAGAGCATCGTCAACGGGAATTTGTCCGGACTAACGTCTTTAGCAAACTCAGTTGTGGAGTACATCCGCCATGATTCATGAATACGGCACCTTCAAGATTTTGGTGCTTTGGTGGCGGATATAAAACGCGTACTTTCAAAGCACGGCGTCAAATACGAATCTCGCGACAAATGGGGGAAATGGACCCGTAATGTCGTCGACTAACTACACATCCTGGTTGCGATCCGTCTTCCTGGACGATCGACTCAAACGTGGCAAGGTTGGATGGCTCACGAAACCCTTTTTGATTGCACCAACTCACGGCGCTCGCGCCTTCGGGCGCGTATCCTGAACAAGTCCGTCTCTGGCTTCGGCGGATCCTTGCAATCCTTGCTCGCCTGCGGCATCCAAGGCTCGCTATTGACTCATGGTCTATAGCAATAACTGTCCATTCCCGTCACGCGACCCTTTGACCCGCCCGCCTGCTCGGCGCAAACTCCGCCTATAGGAGCACACATGGACGTCATTCACTTTACTGCGGGTGCCGCTGACCCCCTTAAAGCCTTCGGCGCCTCCAAGGCGACTTTTCTCCCCCTCGCCGACGGCGAAGGCGACACGCATCTGAGCTGCCTTCATCTCGAAATAGGCGGCAAAATTGAAGCACCCTCCATCACCCACGCTGCGGCGCTCCTAGTTGTCCACGGCCGAGCGACAATCGCGTCCGACATCGGCGCCAGAATCAACTTTTCTGGGGGCATGGGCGCAGTGTTCGGCCCGAACGAACCGTACACCCTGAATTCCGAAACCGGCGCCATCTTGATTCTCGTCGAATGCCAGGAACTGACCGCCCACGCCCGCGGCATCTCCACGCCTCAGAGAATCGAGGGAGCAACATGGCCGAGCGATAGTCTTGCGATGCATGCAGTGAAGAAATAGCGAAATCGGTGTGCGCCACTTCACGTTCACGTCCCCACTGACCCACACCACAAAGAATCGACGGCGCGACATGGCCACGCGATTGCGCCTAAGGAGTTTTCGTTTCCAATTTCTGATATCGCCAAAACGCCGGCAACGGCGGCACGCACGCGAGTACGCCAGTCCCCCTCGATTGAGCGTGCAGGACCGAAGCGGTCCGCCATAAATTCGGCGCGCGTGTTGGGCCCAATCATGTAGGAGATCTGCTCTATCCCCGCGATGCGGCCGCACAGATGCGATGGAATCGTCTCGTTTCAGATGATCATGCGAAAAAGACACTGACCATGTCCGCCGCCCCGGCCAACATGAGACAACCGACCGCAATCGGCAGCAAGCGTGAATAGCCTAAGCCCGCAATGGCCAGACCCCATGATAAAGCCGCGAGCACCACTGCAGCGCCGTGTCGTTGCACGTTTCGCGTCTAGCCACTGAAAACGGTGATGATCGTGCTCCCCACGCTCATGGATACAGAGGTCCGATCGCCTGCGCACCGCCCCACTGCACCGCAAGCGCGGGAAATGCCGCCATCGGCATCGCGAACGCGAGAGCGATGAAGTCCGTCACATAAGTGCCGATCAGTTGCGGTCAGGTTGCATCTCCCCATGCACTCTTTCGGTGGATAACCCGGTGCACAACCGGTTCCTTGTCATCAAAACGTTACCCGCAATCAACCGCTTGGGCCGATGTGCTGCTTTTTTGACCATTCTTAGTCGGTCGAGCCGTTCGGGCTCCACGCCTGCGCTCGACATCGGCGAGAAGCGAGCCCGACTCGCCTCCGCTGCTGCATCCTTGAGCAAACTAGCAAGGTGAAAGGGTCATAGCTTTCACATGTTTTGACCACTACAAAAGATCAGCGCAAACTTGAAATAGGGCAGGGAGGACCACATGGACGTACAGCTGGCCAGCGGAATTCTGACCAATCAATCGCCGACATCGGTGATTGCACCATGCCCATGAACTGGACCCACGGAACGGCTGGCCTTCTCATCCCCTTTGGCATCTCCGCCGCCGGCGTCCTCATAGGACTTCTCCTCGGCCGCGCCCCCGTTATTCGAGTGCTGGCATTCCCCTTGATTGCCATCCCTGTGTTTCTCGTCGCGGTGCTCCTGGGGACCGCGATACTCGCCCCCTTAAAGGCAGCGCCCATCGCCGCTAACTTGATTCCCTATCTTGGGGTTATCTTCACCGCCCTCTTCTCCGGCCTCGTCGGCAGACTCTTCGCCAGACTTCCCGAAAACAAAATCCATAAACGCGGCACCATCCTCGAAGATTCCAGCGGCATGCGCGGCCGCCTCTTGAAGACTAAGGGCATTACCCTTGCAGGCCTTCCGGTCCCCGAATGCGATGAAACCAAGCACTTCAAAATGATCGGCACCACCGGTACCGGCAAATCCACCGCCATCCGCGAGCTTCTCAGCGGCGCGCTCGAGCGCGGCGATGGCGCCGTCATCGCCGACCCTGACGGCAGCTATTTGAATCGCTTCTACGACCCGCACCGCGGCGATCAAATCCTCAACCCCTTCGACCCGCGCGCCGCCCGCTGGGACCTGTTCGGCGAAATGACCACACTTCACGACGCCGACCAACTCTCCCGATCATTGATCGCCGACACCGAGGGTGCCGAAAGCTCCTGGCGCAACTACGCCCGCGTATTTTTGACATCGCTCCTTCGCCAGCTGCACCGCGTGCAGCACGACGACGTCGGCGAACTCTACCGGCTGATTGCGACGACGCCGGTCGAAGACTTGCGCGATCTCCTCGCCGACACCCCCGCCGGTCCCTACCTCGTACAAGACAATGGCCGCTTCTTCGGCGCCGTGCGGGCGGTGGCCAACACACACCTCACCGCGCTGGAACCCATTTCCCGCCAAATTTCTGAAAGCCGTCTTTCCGTGCGCGATTGGGTCCGCCGCGGGCGGGGCAGGGGCGCTGTTCTTTTTTTGCCGTATCACGCCAACGAAATCGCCACGCTGCGTAACATCATCAGCACCTGGATGAGGCTAGCGATCTACGAAGCAATGAGTCAACCCGAAGGCGACCAACGTCTCTGGTTCGCCATCGACGAACTCGACGCGCTCGGCCAAATCGACGGCCTCAAAGACGCACTCACTCGCTTACGTAAATTCGGCGGCCGCTGCGTGTTAGGGTTCCAATCCATTGCCCAGGTCGCAGGCGCCTTCGGACACGCGGAAGCACAAACCATTGTCGAGAACTGCGGCAACACCCTCATCCTGCGTTGCTCCGCATCCGAAAACGGCGGCACTGCCAGGTTCGCAAGCCATCTCATCGGCGAGCGCGAAATTATTCGCGAACAGACGACCAAATCCCGCCGCCCCACCGATTTTCTAGCCAACCGTTCCGTCGCCGAGCAGCATGTCACCGAATCTGCGGTCCTCGCCTCGGAGATTGAGCAGCTCCCTGATCTGCAGGGATTTCTGAAATTCGCCTCCAAGCCGGAGTGGAAGAAGGTGAATCTACAACTACGCTGAAACCGAGACTGTACGGCCGGGTCGCTCTGTATAAAGCTCACGCTCCGCCATGACATATGCAGAATTCCACGCGCCTAGCATAGCCAGACTGCAACGGTGGTTTCTGTCGCACCGATGTGAAATCACCGCGGGCGAGGACAGTCGCCGCGCGTTCCCTCCTTGGAACCCCAAGTCACGAGGGCTGCTGCCCGTTGGTTAGTCCGTCCACCATTGTCTTCGCCTGCAGCACACTGAAGCCGTACAGTTTCCGCGCAATGTAGATGGCGGCGATGATCTCGCCGCGGACAGCGAGGTCACGCAACTGCTTCTGCTGCTCCTCGTGGCTAAGGGAATGCAGGCAGGTGAAGTCCTGCTTCAGGGACACCGGGTCGGCGATTCTAACGTATTGACTCAAGTAGGCAAGGAACCTCGCCGCGCGGGGCACCACATCCCACCGTATCCGCAAAAACGGCGGCGTGCTCATTGTGAGCGGATAGTCGAGGTACAGCGTCGATCCGCTGCCGTACCAGTGCTTCTTCGTCAAAGGCTTCGCGGACCTCTCTACCTGCAGAGCGCTCGCGAGCGGCGCAGTGTCGCCCGCCAATTCCAGTTCGATGTATCTCAGGAATTGCGTTTGAGTGCTGCCAGAGTGCGCCGGATCGGGCGTCTGCACACGCTCGCGGATGAGACGCGCCGCCGCGATCTCGCCGTAAGAGATGAAAACGACGGAGAGTTCATCGGCAGGCAGTTGATAGTTGAGATACGAACGATACTGTGCGAAAAGCCCTGCCCCGTTTGCCCGCACTAGCCAATTGGAAGAGTGGAAGCGCGGCGTTACGAACCTAAGGAATAGTAGGAGAAACAACAACAATGCCGGGCCAAAGATGTAGCCCGGCTTCCATTTGCCGGTGACGGCACCGAAGAACATCGCTGCGTCCCCGCAGAACGCGGCCAACCACAAGAGCAACGCCCGCAACCGCGCGTGACGGAAGACGCGGTCATTCAGGCCGATTTCCACTTCGCTTAGGCGAAGTAAGCGCATGGGTGCTCCCGCCGACCCGGGCGAGTGTACCGCACTCCGAGGCCTACACCAAAGAGCCCATTCATCGCAACGCTCAGGGTGAATACAGTAGACCAGCGAGCCCATTCACGTGGAAGAGGACGAAGAAAATCGCTGCTACCGAGATGCCGGTCCACTATCTGCCCGCGGTGAGTCTTACCACGAGGCTCATGAGTAAAAGGTGAACAACGAGTTCCAAACTCCGAGCGGCAAAGAAAGTACTCGCTAGCCGGGACCAGAGCGGCCCGGCAAGGTTTGGTAAATGCAGATACCGCAGCAGTGCAATGGCTGCGAGAGCAAAGAGAACACCAGAGATACCCGCAACCAGGAAGCCACGTTTTCTTGGGGCCTCGGAGTCGGTATCGAGGCGATGCAGGTAGGGCATCGGAAGATCGACGGCATCGGTACATCGTAGACCGAGCGATGCGGCGCACGCGCAGACGACGGCGGCAGCGATCACAAATAATACAAGCGAGATGGACGACGGTCTCGGTGAAGTAGAGGCCCAAGATGCTGGGGAGAGAAAGAACCGCTCCCACCGGACCAAGACTGCTTAACAGCCAGAAGCGCCGGGTGATCGGCCGTTTATTCCGTTGTTGTATATCTTCGTCATGGGTGACAATAGCGCTCATTTTTCGCTTTTATTGATCCTCCAGCTCAAGGCATAGTCCCTCCTCGAGGGCCTGGTGCGAACCGTTTCCGGCGCGCTAGATGTAAGTCGTCCGCCCTGCGGCATCTCTAATGCGAATGCGGCGGTCCCGGAGTTGCGGGTGTTCCGTCGGAGAACACCGGCACCCGAATGTTAAACGTGGTGATGGTGGGCTCCGCTTCTCCCTGGTCTGCCAAAATCGGTGCTCCGTGAAGACCTGCACCCCAGGTGGTGCCATCGGTGCGGCCAAGGAATATCATCACATGCGGAGGCTAGTGATGAGCGACGGCGTCGCTTCCTTCTCCCCCATCATGTAAGCCATCGTGCCGGGTTCCGAAAAGACCCATAAGAACCCCGACCGGAGTCAGAGTTCACCGGACCGCCCGGATGGCCGGCGGATGCGCCCGCATGGAATTCCCTTGGTCGTGGAACAAATGCCATCCAATCGAACAGCAACGCCATGCAGCTGACTGTCAGGGCAAGGAACAGGCGCTGGCGAAAGCCAACCACACTTGGCAAGGAAATCGTTACTCCGAAGAACAGCACGCAAAGGCCGACCAGCGTTGAAGACATAGCCTGGTCCTGCAACGGGTTTGCCGCCAGGAGAAGCTTACGAATACTCACGATCACAACGCACAGTCCGCCGATGCCCAAGGCCGAGCCGAGCGCAATACGCATTGGCGGGGAAGCTTCGTGTGGGGCGACGCGCAACTCCCTTGGGACATCGTCTCCGATCCCGGAGGCTCACCAGTACGGACTGACCGCTTTCGGCCGGAGCAGCTGCGCTGCAGTTCCAAGCATAGACGGACTGCCGCGCGAGAAAGCTTCAGGACGTCATGGCTTGGGAACGAATCCTTCGACCAGGAGGAGGCGGCTCTTGGTGGAGTTTTGCCGGATCGGCTTGACGGCCTCATAGGCCGGCGAATCGTACCAGCCGCGAGCCTTCTCGACACTGTCGAAGCCGATGACGACAATGTAGCCCTTCGGAGCGTCGCCTTCCAGGGTCTGAACTTTCCCGCCGCGAATCACATATCGGGCGCCAAAGGCGGCCAGCGATTTCGGCGTCTCCTCCGCATACTTCCGAGCCGCGGCGGGGTCGTCTGCCTTGCTGGAATCCTTTTCAACTTCCGCAATGATATAGGCGGGCGTCGTCGTTGTCTGTTGCGCACGAATCGCTTCGGTGCCCGCAGTGCCGATCGCGATACCCAAGAATAACCCGACTAACAGCGTGCCTTTGGCTTTCACAACCTTGAACTCCTTTGTGAGCAGATAAACCCGATTTGATCGCTACCTATCGAGACTCGGCGCAGAGGGGGAGCGTTCTGATTCCCCCGCCTCCGACGATATTGTATATCGCAGATTAGCCAAGTCACGATGTATCGACCTTTTGGTGTATGACGGTCGACGGAACATCGGTCACGCGCAGCCGTAGTACGCAGTGCCGACCTACCGTGGGTCCCGTATGACTTTCGACCTATATCGTTCTGTACGTCGTGTCCCTATAGTGCCAAACCGAGGAGGCCTCACTCCTCGTGCGTCGCGACTGGCCTAAGCGGTGCGCGCATCGGCTTTGTTCAGTTCGCGCTTCCGCGAGATCTTATGGGGATCCCGTGCAGACTAATGTTCGACTCCAAATGGGGCAAATATCAATGACTACCCGACTGGGTGAGATTCTCGGCGCCGTGGCTTCTCTTGCCTTGGCAGTTGTGTTGCCAGATGTTGGGGCGGCAGAAGGCACAGTCACAAAGCATCAGCAAGCAGTGCTCGTGACGGGCGCTAGTACCGGTATTGGTCGCAAGATCACCGAGAGACTCGCAGCCAACGGCTATTTCGTCTACGCAACGGCGCGCAAGGACGAGGATCTAAAGGCGCTTGGCGCAATCAAGAACGTACAGGCTGTGCGTCTGGACGTGACAAAATCTCAGGATATCGACGCAGCCGTTGAGATGATCACAAAAGCTGGCCGCGGCCTCTACGGGCTTGTTAACAACGCGGGCGTTGTGACGCTCGGCTCCGTCGCCGACACGAAATGGGACGAGTTTGATTTAGTGATGGGCGTGAATGTCTATGGTCCCTATCGCGTGACCAAGGCCTTTGAACCACTGATCACCGCCAGTAAGGGGCGCATTACAACCATTGGTTCCGTCTCGGGTATTCTCGCGCGCCCCAATTTTAGCGCCTACTCTATGAGTAAACATGCGATGGAGGCGTTGACGGACTCGCTCGCACAAGAGCTGGCTCCCCTTGGCGTGCAGGTCAGTGTGATTGAACCCGGCAGTTATGCTTCCGAGGCCGTTTCGAACCTCGCCAAGCGAACCGGCGTCGAATTACGGTCAACCGATTTGTCCGCGGAGAAGCCGCCCGATGAAGTCGCGGATGCGGTCGAAAAGGCTCTCTTCGAGCCCAATCCGAAACGCCGCTACATGGTAGTCCCCAATCAGCGCCAAGCCGAAAACACGATCAAAAAGCAGATCGAGCAGCTTGTGCAGCTCAACGAGGGGCAACCCTATACCTACGACCGCGATGCGCTGATCAAGATGCTTGATGAGGCGCTCAGTACAGCCCGTCCGCGAACGAAGTAAACTTTGGATCATTGAAACTGGTGGGCCTAAAAAGAACTTGGCATTCTTCACCAGAACCGCTTTTCTGATTACGACAGCGCCCCATGATTAAAGCTGTGGTGCTGGCGAGGAGTTCACAGTGCTGCCCGACTTGAGTTCAATCATCTGGAAGGGCCACCGATGGATACCGACAGCGCCAGCTCTTTGAGAACCGACACCACGGCCGAGAACCCATGAACCAGCCAACCGCTCCAGCCACTCAAGCTTCATCCCCGTTGGCAATAATGCTCAAGGCGCTTGCTGCAGTAGAGCCTTACGAGGTGCGAGCCGTCGTCCTGAGCATGCTCTATTTCTTTTTCCTGTTTGGCAGCTACTCGGTGGTGAAGCCAGTGCGCGATGCCATGGGCACGGTATACGGGGTCTCGCATCTGCAGGAACTGTTTACGGCGACTTTCATCGCAAGCTTTGTATTTGCGCCGCTTTATTCGGGTCTCGCCTCGCGGCTCAAGCTCTCGACCTTTCTACCGTGGGTGTACGGGTTCGTGGCGGTCACGATCCTGTTGTTCTATGCGCTTTTCGTCGGCGGAAAGCACCAGGACCGCTGGATCGCCGCCGGATTCTACGTCTGGGTGAGCACGTTCAACGTGCTCATCATCTCGGTGTTCTGGACTTTCATGGCGGACATTTTTTCGCGCACGCAAGCGAAGCGCCTCTTCGGGTTCGTCGCGGCGGGTGGCACAATCGGTGGCATCGTGGGTCCGGCGATGGCCACTCTCCTCGCAACCCGGATCGGGAACAACAATCTGCTGTTGATCTCCGCCGCGGGCTTCGGTGCGACTGCGGTACTGGTTCGGATGCTGGCGGCGGAGAAGCGCAGGCTACTCGCGGAAGGGGTCGAGGCGCAGCCGACCAGCCTGGAGCATCGGCTCCAAGGCAATCCCTTCGATGGCTTTCGCCTGCTGCTGCAGTCGCGATATCTGCTACTGCTAGCAGTGTTCCTGCTGCTAATGACCTGGATTTCGACCATCGTGTATTTCCAGCTCGGGGATCTCATCACTAAGGCGTTCGCGAACCGCGAGGCACGCACACAGGCGTACGGCATGATCGACCTCGCGGTCAACAGCTTCGCGGTTTTCCTCCAGCTCTTCGGAACGGGACGCATTATCGCGCGCTTTGGCGTCGGCACGGGCTTGCTGCTAAACCCGATCATCATGGTTATCGCCTTTCTCGCGGTCGCATTCTCGCCTGTCCTCCTGGTTCTCGGCGGCATCCAGATCGTGCGTCGTGTCGCGGAATATGCCGTGGCGAAGCCCACGCGCGAAATGCTCTTTACCGTGGTCGAGCAGGAAAGTCGATACAAGGCGAAAAACGTCATTGATACAGTGGTGTATCGCTTTGGGGACTTCAGCTCGGCTTGGGTCAGTGCAGCGCTGTTGCCATTTGGTGTGACCGGGCTTGCGATCTTCGGCGCGATTGTTTCCCTCATCTGGTTTCCAATCGCTTGGCTGCTGGGCAAATGGTATGAGCGTTCGCGCGGGCGAGATGCTTGAAGCTGCGGACCTAAACGAGAATTGTGGATCAGCTGAGACGGTACGAAATCAGAGGGGGAGGACCGCAACACGTTCGCTCGACAAAGTTCGGTCTGTTTTCACACGTATTCCTTTAGCGATGGCTCTGAGCGGGTCGTCAAGATTTCTGCAGCCACGTAGAACGCGGGCGTAACATAAAGGGTCAACAGCTGGGAAAACACTAGTCCGCCCACCACAGCGATGCCCAGCGGGCGGCGCGTCTCCGCGCCCATACCAACACCGAGGGCGATCGGAAGCGTGCCGAGGATGGCGGCCATGGTAGTCATCATGATCGGCCGGAACCGCACGAGGCAGGCCTCGATAATGGCGGCTTGCGGCGAAAGGCCTTTCTCGCGGCGCAGCTGTAACGCAAAGTCCACCATGATGATGCCGTTCTTCTTCACGAGCCCCACCAGCAATATGAGACCGACAAAGCTGAAGATATTGAGTTCCTGGCCGAACAACACCAAAGACAGCAGGCCACCCACCATCGCCAGGGGAAGTGCCGTCAGAATGGTGAGGGGATGAATAAAGCTCTCGTAGAGTATCGCGAGCACCATGTAGATCACCAAGACGGTAGCCAGCAGAAGCAGCGGCATGTCCACCAGCGATTGCTTGAACGTCTGAGCATTGCCCACGAAGCTTCCCGTGACCTCGCTTCCCAGCGTTTTTCGCGCCAAGGACTCGACGCGGTTAGTGATATCGCCCAGGGCGGTGCCGGGCGCTAAATTGAACGACACGGTTACCGACGGCAGTTGCGAATAGTGGCTCACTCTCAAGGGCCCGATAGTGGGCGTAATCTCGGCAACCGCGCGTAGTGGCACCAGATTTTTATTGGCACCCTGCACATAGAGTGCGTCCAGCGCGCCGATATCCGTTTGATATTGCGGCGCCAGTTGCATCATCACCCAATATTCGTTCGCGGGGCCGAAGATCGTGCTGACGCGTTGTCCGCCATACGCCTCTGATAACACCGACTGCACTTGCTGAACCGTGACACCCAAGGTGGAAGCGATCTCTCGGCGCACATTGACGCTGATTTCGGGATTTTTGAGTGCCAAGTCGCTGTTGACGTCCTGGATTCCCGGGATTTGATTCAGTAGCCGCTCGAACTGCGGTGCTATCGTGTAGAGCGAATCGATATCGGGGCTTTGAAGTTCATATTGATATTGTGCGTTGCTGCTGATGGTGCCGACGTTGAATGCCGATGAGTTCTCGATATAGGCCTGCAGGCCATGCAGCGGTGCGATCGCTCGGCGCAATTGCTGCCTGACTTCATTCGCACCGCGACGATCGCTCATGGGCTTTAGGCCCATATATAAGAGCCCAATATTGTTGCCACCGGTGCTGCCCCACCCTTGACCGGCATTTGACATGACCGTCGCGACGGCCGGATTGGCCTGCACAATCTTCGCAACTTGCTGCTGCATCGCGTTTAGTTGATCAAAGGTGGTGCCCTCCGGTGCCAGAGTCGTACCAATGATCTGGCCGGTGTCCTCGATCGGTATGAATCCTCGGCGGACCTCGGCAAACAATGCGAAAGTCAGCGCGAGAATCAGCCCACCCACTCCTAACATGATGCCCCAGCGATCCACCGCCCAGGTCAACGACATTCGATACCACTCGCGCAGGCGGTTGAAACCCCGGTCCAAGCCCTTGTCAAGGGCGCCGTGCCGCGTGTCATCGCCCAGGAAACGACTGCATAACATGGGCGTCAACGTGAGTGATAACAAACCAGAGAGCAGGATGGCGATGCCCACCGTAATGGCAAACTCACTGAACAGGCGACCGACGATGCCGCCAATAAAGAATATTGGAATAAATACGGCGACCAGCGACAGCGTCATCGATATCACGGTAAAGGCTACTTCCTTGCTACCCCTAAGTGCCGCATGTCCGCCGGAATCACCTCTTTCGCGATAGCGCACAATGTTTTCGAGCACGACAATGGCGTCGTCGATGACAAAACCGACCGCCAGAGTCAGAGCCATGAGCGAGAGGCTGTCCACACTGAAGCCTGCAATTCGCATAAAAGCGAAAGTGCCGATGATCGAGGTCGGCAGCGCCAAGGCGCTGATGAGCGTGGCGCGCCAATTGCGCAGAAATACCAATATCACGGCCGCCACGAGCCCGATTGCCAGTAGCAGGCTGGTGCGCACCTCGCCAATCGAGCCTTTGATGAAGTCGGCCCGAGTGTATAGCAGATGAATAACCGCATCCCCGGGGGCCTGCCGAGTGAGTTCGGGCATGAGGGCTGTAACCGCCTGGGATATCGCGACTGTATTGGCACCGGCCTGACGTTTGACCGACAGCATCACGGCAGCGCGCATTTTCCCATCTCCGTGGGCGACATCGGTAAATGTGGTGAGCTGGCGATCCTGCTGAATACCGTCTACCGCATAGCCGAGGTCGCTCAAATGGATCGCTGCCCCATTCTGATAGGCAACGATCATCTGGTTATAGGCTTGCGCGCTGGCGAGTTGACCGTTGCTTTCTACCGTGTAGGTGCGTGATCCTCCGTAAAGAGTGCCGGTGGGAAGATTGGTATTGTTGCCCTGGATGGCGCTGCTCACCATGTCGAGCGTCAGCCCGCGCGCCGAGAGCGCGTACGGATTCAAATAGATGCGGGCCGCGTATTGATAGGAGCCAAAGGCCAGCACTTGGGCCACTCCCGGTACCTGCGCGATCCGTGTAGCAACGCGCGTCTCGGCATACTCATCCAATTGGGTGAGTGGCAGATTGTTCGCCGTTAACGCGATGTACATGATCCCGTTGTCCGCTGGATTCACCTTGGTTAAGGTGGGCGGCGAGGGCATCTCCTGAGGGAGTTGTCGCAGAGTCTGCGATATCGCCATCTGCACGTCTGCGGCGGCGGCATCGATATTGCGGCTCAGATCAAATTGCAACGTGATGCTTGCACTACCCGTGGAACTCGTTGAACTCATCGCTGTGAGCCCGGCGATGCTGCCGAATCTTCGTTCCAGCGGCGTGGCAATGGATGAGGCGATGTTTTTTGGATTAGCGCCCGGCAGGCTGGCGGTCACGCTAATTGTCGGAAAGTCGACGTTCGGTAGTTCACTGACGGGTAAGCGATTGTAGGAGAACAGGCCAATAACGACGAGTGCTGCCACCAATACAGTAGTCATGACCGGACGATGTATGAACGGCTCGGATATATTCATCGTGACTTCGGTAGCGTGATTTCGGCCGGCAGAAATGTAACAGCTCCAACCGGCGCGATCTTCACCCCCGAGCGCAGGTCACGCGGCACCTTCAAGACGACCTGCTCCCCGCCCGCAAGTCCTCCGGAGAGCACGGCCAGATCGCCGACCTGGCGATCGACCTTGACCTCTGTCGCCTGTGCTTTTCCCTGCACCATGACGTAAACAAAATTGCCGGTTTGACCCGTTTGGATAGCTGATTGCGGCACGACCACTGCTTTGGGCTCCACCGTCAGCTCCATACTCACATCCACATATTGGCCGGGCCACAACTGCTCACGGCTGTTGGGGACTTGCGCCTTGAGCGTAATGGTGCCGGCATTTGTGTTGACGGCATTGTCGATGAATATCAGGATGCCCTCGTCGAGTTTGCCGACGCCTTGGTCGTCGGCAACGCTGACGCTGATTCCGGGTCGAGTTTGGTATTGGCGCACGCGTGCAAGAAATTGCTGAGGAATGTTGAACTGCACCAGTATGGGCTGCATCGCATTGATTGCGACCAGTTGCGCCGCATCGGCGGGCGACACAACATTTCCGGATTTCACCGTGATGCTGCCGGTTCGTCCGGCGATAGGCGCACGGATGTCGGTGTATGAGAGATTGATCTGTGCCTGCTTGTAGGCCGCCTCGGCTTGATCCGCGAGTGCACGCGCGTTTCGATAGTCTTGCTGAGTGACGTAGCCTTTTTTTGCGATCGAATCGAGGCGATCGGCATTGCCCTTGGCATTATCCGACGCCGCCTTGGCGGAACTCAGTGCGGCTTCGTATGGCGCTGGGTCGATTTGGAATAGGCGCTGGCCTTTCGAGACAAATTGCCCTTCTTTGAAGAAAACCTCTTTCAGCATCCCGGACACTTGCGGGCGAATCTGAACGTTGTGTTGCGACACAACCTGTCCTACAGACTGCAGCAGAACGGGCATGGGTTGAACGCGCGCCGCAATCACTTCCACAGGGAGCGCTTCCTCATGGGTTGCAATGTTTGGCGCGGGCGGCGTCATTGCGAATCGAATGGAAGCGGCGGCGGCAACCATCAGTACAAGAACACCGATCAGCACTGTCCGCCTCAACGGTTCACTCCGCCCGGATGGCTTCCACTTGAATGCGCAGCGTCACCTCCATTCTGAAGCCGTACTTTTGCCCGACAGTGATGCCGAAGTCCGCGCGATTGAATACACAGAACGCATCCGCTCCACAGACTTGCTGTTTTGGCAACGGCTTGTCGTCAACGCACTTGAAGGAGTTGATCGCCAAGGTGACGGGTTTTGTCACCCCGTGCAGGGTTAACAAGCCCGAAACTGTCGTTGGCGATCCATCAACGAAGTCGCCCAGCGTGCCTTTGTAATATGCCACCGGATACTTCCCCGCCTCGAAGATAGGCGGAGCCGAGGAATTGACCGCAATGTCGCTGAGCTGGTCATTGCCAAAGTCGACGCTGGCGATGTCGACGGCGACATCGAGCGTGCCGGTGTGCGCCGCCGAATCCAGGACAATAGTGCCGCTGGTCTTTTTGAAAAGTCCACGCCAGATTGAAACGCCACCTAGGTGATCAGCCTCGAACATAGGATGCGTGTGTTTCGGATCTATGTTGTACGTAACCGGAGCGGCGGAGGCGAGGCCGGCGGCAGCCAAGAAGATACAAAGTGTGGTGTAGTTCATTTTGAACCTAGCGGAAATCAATTCGGGTTCTCGTTCCCTGCAGCATGCGTATCAGCATTTCATCGCCGCGCTAAGAATGGTGGTACCGCGACGCCGCCTAGTTGCATCGGTACGGTCGCTCGCGATCATCATCCTGCCGGTGGAGTCGACGCATCCGTCACCGTACCCGTAGTCTTTTTGAACAGTGCCCGAAGGAACGAAAGTCCATGAAGTGATCCGCGTCGAATAGAGGTTGACCATGATTGAAATCGATCGTTATAGGTTGCGGGCGTTGCAAATGCCCCGCCGCTTGCGACCGTGAGCAGCAAGGCGACAGTAATTCGGGAGATCCCGGTTCACTTGGCATTCTCCGGATTTGTGCGGCATGTGCCGTCCTTGGTCATTGCTGGCAGCATTCCTCTCAGCACATCGTCGCGGCGATAATAGTGGTGATAGAGCGCCGCGACAACGTGCACGCCAACCAGACACATGCCGAGGTATGACAGCCAGATATGCGTAGGTAATAGGTGATCCTGCCAGTACTCGAAGTCCTGTTGGGACAAGGTGGCAACTGAGGGTAGGGTGGGCCACTTCCAACGGAAGAGGCCAAAGACGCTGGTCGCTTGCCTGCGTAACGACAACACGAACCAGCCAGTCAGGGGGGCTGCGAGCATGAACACATACAACAGGAAGTGGGAAGTTCGGGCGAGCCAGCGCAAAGCGGTCCCCATGTCTGGCAGTGGTGGACGCTTGTGCGTCAGACGCCATGCGACTCGTGCGATGCTCAAAGCAAGAATGCAGGCACCTGTGGACATGTGCAGGTCGTAGGCGGAAGGCAGGTACAGCTTGTCCCCGGGATTGAACCGGCTGAAGGAAAGCGCAAACGCGAAGTCGACCAGGATCAGTAGCGCGATCACCCAGTGCAGGGTCATTGCCACCGTGTCGTAGCGGGTGGCCGGGGCCGACGTACGCATCAGGGCATCCGCGTCCAGGTTTCCTGGAAAGTCGAGATGTGGTCCCACGTGTACGCTTTGTTCGGCCAAACCAGATAGTGCATGGTGATAAGCTTGTCATCACGCAGGAAACCGGCCCAGACCGGCAGCGTTCCGTATTCGTGCAAAGTCGTGCTGAATGTCACAGGGATCACGTTATCGAAGTTTTCGCGCGGCGGCGCAGCGCTGATCCAGCCGATCAGATCGTGCTCGGCACCGGCCACCTGTCCAGTTGTCGGCCTCTCTTTTCCCTTAATCTGACCGGACGCCAGATCGATCGACACTATTTCTATGACAAGTTGATCAACTGGATTCGTCCACTTGCCAATCAACCTTTTTTGGATTCCGGGATCCAGTGCCTGGATTCGCTTGGCGTAGTCGGCACCCCACGACTGCTGAATGCCTGCGGCTGCAAGAACAATCAGCGTTGCGCACAGGGCTGGTATCTTCGTCATTGGGCGGTCCTCGGTTTTCCACTCGGCCCAAGCGTAGTCAGAAGGTGTTAATGAACTATTGCCAAGACGCCTGAATTGGTAACAAATTGTTTCCGGTGCGCAGAGCCTCTTGTCCACGGTTGCCCGCGGACGAAAAGTACGCGGCATGTGTCATTCGCCTTGCCGTCCCAAGTCCGCACACGATTTTCCGAACGTGGCCAAGACGCGCGCTCATCGCCGGAGCCCTCTGGCAATGGAGGCGGTCCCCGATTCATAGGCAGGGTGTCTTGGTTGAGGTCGGCGACCAGATTGTCAGGGTGTTCTAGCCCGACAAGGAGCCGTAGGACATCGTCATGTATCCCAGTTCGACTGCCATGTATCGGCGTTACCTGATGTCGGATCAAGCTCTTGACTTCGCCAAGACTCGTCGCATTAATGAGTGCCTTGATATCTCCTGTTCGGTCTTGACGTCGATGCCGCTTCCTTTCGCGGCGTGAAGCAACCTGCAACCCTATGACCAACCTACTTTGGGGAGCTGAGAATGTCACTGCCACTTGAACAAATCTTCTACGTGAGCCAATCCGTCGCGGCGCTCGCCGTGGTCGCCTCGATCATTTATCTGGCTCAACAGGTGCGCCAGTCGGAAAGAATTCAACGCGCCATGGTCCAACAGGGGCGGGCTGACCGGGCAGCTCACCGGTCGATGGTCATGGCTTCTCCCGAACTTGCGGGCATCGTTCAAAGAGGTATGTCGGGAAGCAAGGAATTGACCCGAGAAGAGTTTAACCAGTGGACGTTGATATGCAGGTCGCTCTTTATCACAGTCGAGGACTCCTTCTTGCAGCGCAAAGCCGGGCTCCTCGATGATGTCGCCTTTCACAGCTTTGAAGCCGGCACGCGCACGTTTTTTTCTGCCCCGGGCCTGCGCGCGAGTTGGCAGCTGGCGAGCGCGCAATACGGCAAAGAGACCAAACAATTTATTGACTCGATGATCACGCAGTTACCCGCGGCGCGGCCCACGGATGCCTTCTCCGAGTGGCTCCGCTTGCTGCACGCTCAAGAGACCACCTAATGCGCGAATCCTATCGCGCGCGCACCGCCCCTAAGTGCCTTGCGCCAGAAACTTTTCGAGCGGCTCCCAGTAATGAACATACCAACCGTGGGCTAGCACTGCGCCGTCGCCGTTGGGAAAACCCCGATGCTCAAATTTGAGTCGCGTCTTGGTGCCCTCTGCTGCTAGGTGAAAGACAGCAATGGAGAACTCTCCCGGTTTCCAGCTTCCGGCGCGCCAGGCTTGGACCAAGCGTTCCGCGGGCAGCATTTCAATATGTCGGCCGGTCACGTAGCCGCCGAACAGCGTGAAGGGACCGCCGACCTCCGTGCTGATCGCCGTGGGCTTGGCGCCCGCAGCCGCGAGCAGGACCGCGCCATCACTCAGGCGGGTAATGCTATCGAAGTCCTTGGTGGTGGTCAGCGCCTGATAAATCCGCTGTGGACTGGCGTCGAACGTGACTTCCTGCCGGATCATCTCCGATGTGTGTGAAAGGCCGTCCGCGGCGGCGGCACTTTTGGCCTTGGGCGCTGGCGGCGTTTCCGCCGCGATGACGAATCCGACGGGCAATGCCGCTAGCGTTAGGGCGACTGAACGGCGGGAGATGATGTTTGATGGCACGACGGATTCTCCTTGGGGTTTGCTTTTCTCTGGAAGGCGACGAAGCCCGATTGTCTCACGCATTTGTAGGCGTTTTGCGTGCGACCGCGCCTACCTTGATGCTCTTCAAGGGAATCTAAGATGACCGCTTGGCTGCTCGTTAAGTCCGCTACGTTTCACGCTCGAGACGAACGCGTTCTACAAGGCGGAATTCTGAGCTTGTACGAGATCGATGTTGCCGATGTGCCGACGTACGAGGCTGAAAATCCTGACCGGGTCGGCGTGCGGCGTTCCCGCCTACGCAGAGTGCGCCGCAGCTAATCGGAATCGTCATCCGGCTCGCCCCAGATGTAGTGATTGAACCACTGCAGATTGTGCTCCATCACTGCCCGTCGTGTCTTCGGCCGACCAATGCTGTGAGCGACATTCTTGTAGACGTAGAAGCGCACGGGTACTCCCTGGTCAACCAGGCCCTGAAACAGCTCATAAGCGTTTTCAATGGGTACGCGAGGATCGACTTCGCCATGTTGGATCAAGGTAGGCGTCTTTGCTTGTCGAACAAAATTGATAGGCGAATTACGGCTGTAGATCTCAGGATCCGCCCAGGGCGTGGCCCCAAGGTAGCCGCGCGCTAGCCAACGCATATCGCTGCCAACATCGTAGGCTCGCCAATCGGTGACCCCGGCTCCGACGGAAATGGCCTTGAACCGCTCACTATGGGTACCAATAAAGGCTGAGAGGTACCCTCCAAAGCTCCACCCCATGATCCCTACGCGGTCTTTGTCGACTATCCCCGTGGAGATCAAGTAGTCGACACCCGAAATGATGTCTGAGGAGGGTCCGGGCCCGAGATTGCGCATCAGGAGGCTGCGAGTCTTCTCACCATAACCCTGGCTGCCCCGATAGTTGGGCTCCAAAATGAGAGCGCCTTTAGCGGCCCAGATCTCCTTCGGATAGTACGAGCCAAATTCGACAGTTGCGGGCGAGCTTACGCCTCCCGGGCCTCCGTGAACCACGACTAGCAATGGATATTTCTTGGTCGGGTCGAAGTCTGCTGGCTTCATGAGAGCGCCTTCGATGGGCGTGCCGTCGGCGCTAAACCAGGTGACTAGCTCCCGGGTTGCAATTTGCCACTCCTTTAGCTGCGCGCGAAAATCGGTCAACTTCTTCGCAGCGAATGGCTTTAGCGTTGCGACATAGACTTCCGGGCATTGAGTGGCGTCCGCTTCCACGAACGCCGCTGCTTTGAAGTCGCTGGTGAAGCTAAAAGACGAATAGACCGCGTTCGCGTGCGTACTAATTTGTTCAACCGTGTGGGTGCGCGGGTCCACGCGGAAAAGGTGCACCGCTGAATTTCGCGCGGCGGTGAAGTAGATGCCGTCTTGTGTCCAGGCTATCGGCAAAGCACTTTCGTCGAAATCGGCAGTGACGCTCGCGACGGCTCCCCCATCCACGGACACTGTCGCCAGATTGCGGTTGACGTAGAACCAATTGGGCTTGCCCATTGTCGTGCTAAATACGATCCGCTTGCTGTCTGGAGACCATTGCGGGTCGATTTCAGGTCCCTGCAGATCGACGATCTTCCTTACCGAGTCTTTCGCGAAGTCATAGACATAGATATCCGCTGATGCATCGAAAGAGAGCCCCGGTCGGATTTGAGCGTCGAAGGCAAGGGTCCGCCCGTCCGGCGACCAAGAGAAAGAACCGACGGTAAATTGACTCCCACCCGTCAGGCGCTTAGGCGCTGCGCCATGGATATCCAGAGCCCACAGATGGGTCATCGTGTAGTCGTGCCGAATCAGTTCGAAATCGGAATACTTTTCTCGTCGCTGTCTAATTTCCTGCGTTTCCGGGTCTGGCATCGAGAAAGCGATGCGCGTGCTATCAGGTGCCCAGCGAAACGCCGACACCCCAGTGCTGACGTTCGTCAGCGGCCGGGCCTCTCCGCCCGATGGCGATGTGACATATATCTGTGACGCGCCGTCGCGACTTGAGATAAAGGCCAGCCAGCGCCCATCCGGCGACCATGCTGGATCGCGGTTGACGCCATTGGAATTGGTCAGCCTGACAATCTCCCCGGTGCGAGCGCTCGCGAGCCAGAGCTGCATCCCATAGGTGTTTTCTGCCCACAGAGTGTCGCGTACCGTATACGCTACGAAACGCCCGTCTGGCGACAGTGTCGCGCTGTCCGGGCTCCGGAAAGCGATGAGCTCATCCACTGTGGGAGCCCGGTGCTCTTGGGCCGATGCTGCGGCGCTGAAGGCAAGCGCCATTGACAGAATAGTCGTCCGCGTCACCACAAGCTCTCTCCCAGCCGATACTGTGAGGCTCCCCTTGCCGATGCAGCGTAGGGGCCGGTTGTAAATAGGTTGTTTCCGCGGAAGGGCATTTTGTAAATAATTGTTTCCGCTCGAATGAGAGCAGAGGGGCGGGGTTAAACTTAAGTCCGCTATGAAACGCGGGCCCGTTAAGATTCTTGTCGTGGACGACGATCGCCGCACGCGCACGCTGCTGCAGTCCTACCTTCAGGAGGTAGGATTTATTGTCGCCACGGCAGCGGACGGCGAGCAATTGGAGACGATTCTTGCCAGGCAAAAGATCGATCTGCTGGTGCTGGACCTCATGCTTCCCGGAGAAGATGGATTGAGTCTGTGCCGCCGCTTACGCGGCACGGGGGTTGAGCTACCCATCATCATGCTCACCGCCAAGGGGGGCGATGTCGACCGGATCGTCGGTCTGGAAATGGGTTCAGATGACTACCTGGCGAAGCCCTTCAATCCGCGGGAATTGGTGGCGCGAATCAACGCGGTACTGCGCCGCAATCGAAGACCTCCGATCGGCGCGCCGGCGGAGAGCGATGTCGTTATCCGCTTCGGTGCGGTCGAACTCAACCTGGGTACACGAACTCTTATGAGGGACGGGGAGCGTCTTTCCCTGACGACCGGAGAATTTGCGGTCTTGGAGGCGCTGGTAAGTCACCCGCGCAAGCCCCTATCGCGCGAGAAACTCATGGAGTTTGCGCGCGGCCGCGAGCATGGCGCCTATGATCGGAGCATGGACGTGCAAATCTCCCGGCTGCGTCGTTTGATCGAAGCCGATTCCGCCCAGCCGCGTTTTATACAAACCGTGTGGGGCTTCGGCTACGTATTCGTACCTGATGGGTCGGCGACGTGAGATTGCTGCCCAAATCACTGGTCGGGCGCAATGCGCTGTTCCTGACCTTCGTCCTGATCGTGAATAATTTCCTCTGGTTCGCCGTGGTTCGTCCGAGGGTTTACGAGCGCTACGTACAACCCTACCAGGTCCAGCATCCGGTAGGTTTCTTGAGATTCTTGGTGGATGTTGAATGGGCCTTATTCGCCTTGGTCGTTTGCACGGTCGGCGTCTACATCATTTTTTACTGGTTACGACGCCAGCTACAAAGCCTTGTGGGCGCGGCTCGGATTCTCGGCGATGGGCACATGCCCGCGCCTTTGGCCGAGACCGGGCCCGAGGAAATCCGCGAACTCAGCCGCGGATTCAATCAGCTGGCGCGAAATCTCGAGGCGCTGGATTCGGATCGGCGTTTAATGCTGGTAGGCATTTCGCATGATTTATCGACGCCGCTCACTCGCCTGCGACTTGCCATTGAACTAATCCAGATGAAACCTGACGTGAATCAGCTCCCCGGCATGGTTCAGGATATTGAGGAGATGAACGCCATTCTCGTGCAGTTCGCGGACTACGCCAAGACGGGAAAGGAGGAGGCGGCGGCACTGGGGGATTTCAACCAAGTCGTCGCTGAAGTCTGTCAGCGTTACGTCGCTGGCGGCAAAGCCGTGCGTTCCGATTTGGCGAAGATGCCGGCCCTCAATTTTCGTGCCCTTGCCGTGCGGCGCTTGGTTACCAATCTGGTCGACAACGCCGCTCGTTACGGGAGCGGCGAGATTGAAGTGAGCACGCGCTACCAAGACGGCCTCGTGAAGTTGAGCGTGCTCGATCAGGGGCCCGGTATTAGGTCCATCGATCCGAACAGCCTCATAAAACCATTCGCCCGGGAGAATATCGCGCGAGGGACGCAGCTGGGCGCAGGGCTTGGACTATCCATTGTGGATCGAATCGCCAAAACTCACGGTGGTAGCCTCGTACTGTGCAATCGGCCCGAGGGTGGGCTGGCCGTTACCGTAACAATACGGATTAGCTCGTGAAATCTAGGTAGGTAAGCGTTCGCTGTGTTCTTCGCCCCGACGCGGTCGCACCTAAGCAGACTACAGCGCTTTCCGCCCATTGCAACGCTAGGAGTTTTAGCTATATAGTCAATTTGCCAAGCTACGAAATAGTACGCGGATAGATGGGCTGTGCGATGCGAAATCCGTTTGAAGACATCCAGATCGTCGGTGACGTTCCGGTATCGAGCATACAGATTTGGGAGACACGTGTGCATAAGTCATTTCTGTACCACTCGAGGAGGTAAAAACTGCGGACGGCAACGTTTTGGTGAAGACCTTGCTCAATCCGGAGAGCGGCGACGCTGTTAAACTTTCTGCATGACGTCAAGCCAGAGGCCCTTCATAATGAGACATCTCAGTCGAATCGGGATGATCCAACTCCGCCGCATCATCATGGCACCACGCGGTTCAAGAGGAGCAGCGCATAAATTGCGAAATGCAATTGTGCTTTTAACACTAACCGTCGTGCCGCTCGTCTGTCTGCCACAAACTCAGAAGCAGCAGAAGCATGTGGTTGAAGTGCGGTTCATCCAGTCCCCCTATGCCGACTACCTGTTCTATCTTCTGTACCGTTCGACGGGAAACTTTCCACAATTGGAGACCGACGTTCCACTGGGGAAGATTCCAACGCTCGACTCACTAATTTCGCTCCCGGAGCAGGCCGCCTCAGCGCAAATTGCCGACTACCATCAGATTTATCCGTTGGTTAGGCGATACAAAGGGATCACAAAGGCAGTTGTTCCTGTTTCGGAAGCAGGACACCAGCATTTCAGGAAGCTCGTGTACAGTGAACACCTGCCTTCCTATCAGCAACTCGATGACATCGTCCACCGAGGCGGAGCTGTTTATCCTGGTTTTCAAGCCTTTTGGGCGGTAAATATAGCTCCGGCAGAGCGCCAGACAATTGATGTTTGGAAGCAGCAGCTATCGGAATGTTCACCGCTCGAAAAATTGCAGGACCTGGAACGACTTTCCTTTCCTTTCTCCAGACTCGATGTGGGAGCAAATGCGCTTCACCTTGGAGGAAGTGGCAATACTTACCCCCGGGGGTTTACTCGAGCACGAGCCCGAGCCTATTTAAGAAACCGAATCTGGCGTGGGTAATCGGCCATGAGGCGACTCACCTGATGGTTGATCAGTATGCCGGTCACAACTGGCGCTCTTATCCGCAAGCCGACCAAGCGATTGCCTTGGTGACACAGCATGGGGGGCGCGCCCACGACATCGAAGAATCACTGTCTCTGTTCATGCAAGTGAAGTTGTCTCAAGCGTGCGGATATACAGACGCAACGAGACGCATGTCCGATAGATATCCAGCGAATTCCACTAATCCAGCGGATGCTACTACGGGAGCCATTCTGCGATCTTTTGAACTCGGCTGGCGTGGGTACCAGGCAAATCACAACCAAGACATCATTGAGTACATGCTTCAGCAGACAATCGCGGCCTTTGCGTCCACTTCAATATAAGCGGTTCATCACGTGTCCACCTTCAGACCTTCAGTCACCGATTGCACGCGTTGTAACTTCCGCCTTAAGATATCCAATTGACCGCATTCCGGGGGCTTGGCTGGGTGGATGGCTAAAGTCATGACAACCTTGGACAGCCGCAAAGCAGTGAAGAAGGAATTTCGATAAATGAATTTAATACGGTCGCTTTTTGGATTTTCCGTCGGCTGCTTGATAGCGAAGCACGAAAGCGTCTCGCGCGACATAGGTGGTAGTTGCCGCCGACTAACAACGATCACCTCGCCGCGCGGTTGGGACGTCCATCGTCTGCATGCAGAAGCAGCTGGACTGGCCGTTCGATCCGAAATGCGTGACTGTCGGTCGCATACTGATTGAGCAGATAGGCGTGTCCGGCACCGTAGATGACGAGGAGCCGGTCGTGCGGTCTGTCGGCGATGCGAACGAGCTTGGCGAAGATTCGCAGGTTTCGCGTGTACCAGGCACCTACCCAGTTCGGCCCGGGAGCCTTCTCATCATCGCCCAACATGGCGAAGTCGAAGTATTCGCTGTGCATCTCGGCCAAGTGCGCAGGGCTGTTCAGATAGGCCAGAAACCCGCCCATCGTCGAGCGAGCGAGCATGGCACTCTCCTGCTTGCCTTTCTTCGGATCGCTTAACGCAGCCAGGCGCGCTTTGGCATCTGGGGCAGTTGCATAGCTCTGATAGTCGTAGTCCTCGTCATTGCCAGGCGGCTCATCCAGCCAATCGACCGCGTCCACCCGCGGCAGCCGAAGCTTCCGAGCCAACCTCAGGCCGAGCTGGTCCCGCTCGTCGCGGGTAAGCGCGTAGGTCCCGACGCGATAAGCGGCGTAGCGGGCGTCGAGTTTTTCCTGCTTGGTCGCCGGCCATTCCACCGCCACGTGGGTTGGACGGAACTTGGCGAGTTCATCGACGATGGCAAGGATCTCTTGTTGCCGTTTCGGCGTCAGCACCTCGTCGACCTGTGTGTTGACGACGTCGCGAGCGGGATTGTCGAAGTGGGCCACACCGACCACCATGAGCCGCGGCCGCTCAGCCGGCGCTCGATGGCTGATGAGTGGAGAAGGCGCCTCTGCCGAAGCAGCGAGCGCCGAAATCGGATGGATGGCAGCAAGCGCCAGAGCTGAAATGAATACGGATAAGGCAACAAGTTGATGAAAGAGGCGGCGCATCAGTATGTCCTTGACAAAGATCTATGGGGTGGGGCTCGCGCTCACAAGTGTGTGCACCGCCAATAGCTGCGATCCAACGACCGCAGGGAGAAACCATTGCATAAATCTGTGGTCAACTTGTCGCCGTTCTTGCTAACGCGAGCGCCTGCAAGCCAGTCACCCTCCGTATACACGCAGCAGGAGGCCTCGCAGGGTGCAGGCTAGGCCAGATCAAGTCGCAGGCACGGCCTCCACCCTTGGCGCAACACGACCGCGCTCAGCCAGACCGACGCTTTCCCTTGCAATAGCATGAGCACAATTCTATAGTCAGTTGGCAAATCTACGAAGGCATGGGGACTTTAGCGGACTACATAAGATCTGGCAACGGCCCGCCAAGGTGTGAGTGCATGAGACGTGTTGCGTTGCTCGCGTACACCTTGCTCTGCCTGGCGCCAGGCTTTGGGCACCCGACGAGTGCGGCCGTTGATCCTTGCGATGACGTAGCCAATTACATCCGGCTCGAGGATCCAAATGTCCAGGAAAGGCCCGGTACTCTAGTTGAAGTCCTCGCGGGTCAATCGAATAGCTTTCTCCGACTAAATGAGAATAGTACTGAGAGCGCCTCCAGCACTCTGAACAGACTAGGCGCGACGCCCGAGGTACTGGCTGCAATAAAGGCCGGGTTCGGCGCGGAGTTTGAGACTCAGTTTTCGAGCGCGTGGATTTCCTGGCTGCAGGACGATGTCGGTGCGGTGCAAGCCCAATTTGGGCACACCGGGTGCACCGTTTTGGTATTTTTCGATCTAAGCCGCGGTCAAATGCACGTTGTTCCGCCGCCGCCCGGCATGTCGTTTAGCGCAAGCGATCTTTGTGGGATACCGACATGGATTGCCAGCATAAAGAATGCTCCTGTCGTAATCGAGGAGGAGGACTCGGTGGATATGAGCAAGGCCCGCGTAACGGTCATACCATGGCAAAGGCAAAAAAAATGGGGAAAGATCTGCGCGATCGAAGCGACGTTCTCGGTTGCGATTGCGAAGCGCTTTGACGCATCCACGGCCTTCTGTCGGCCGCAGTTCGACTGTCGACATTTGTACAACATGATGCATGATTTTGCGCGAGCGCATCTGCTCGAGGTCCTCGCCGAAACGGCAAACAGTTCTGAGGCATTGACTACGCGCGCGGCAAATACGCCACATATTCTCGAGATGCCCACATTTGGCAGGAGGGCAACCGGGCTCAATTTTCGTCACAGAACTCTCTATGACTTGTCGTTTGATGGAATGCCGTACGTCGCCATGGTCGGCTGGGACCCTTCCTGGAACTACGGAATCTTGGCGGCGCTTTGGCAAGCGTCGGGCAACGGACTCGAGCCCGTGGCGGGTTTCGAGTTCAACTGGGTGCGTGGTAAAACCAAAGCCGTTGAAACTGAAGTGGTGGCGGTGTCCGACAAGCCAATTGCACCCTCCGACCCCTGAACGTCGCGGATGATTGTTGGATAGTCAAGCGAGGATAACCCGCGTTGATTTTTGTATAAGTTCACAATGACGCCGCCAATGCGCTCAATTTCGCGATCCCTCGCGTTTTTTCTCGCCTTACTTATGGCTACGCGCGTCGTGGCACAGCCACCGTCGATTGATTCAGCGGCGCTTCTCGGTCTGTGGGGCAGCGAACAAGTGCTTGGTCCCTCGGTTCGAGGGCAACTTACTCTGGATGGTCGAGGATCCTCGTGGACCGCCGAGCTCGTCGGCTATCAGGTGCAAGTCCATCGCGACGGTCAACAGGTCTCGCTCGCGTTGCCCAATGCCGCCGGTGAATTTCGGGGCCGTGTAGACGACGACGGCACGATAGTGAGGGGTCATTGGCTGCAGCCGGACCGGGTGCCCGGGACATCCAGCTTTCTTAGCCCCGTGGTGCTCAAACGCGCGCAGGCCGGTGTTTGGCGGGGAGACATTGAACCGCTCATCTATCGGATGTCGCTTTATTTGAAAATCGATCGGGTTCCCGACGGATCACTGACGGCGTTTATTCGAAGCCCGGAACAGAATTTCGGTGTCCACCGTCTTTTCAATGTCGACGTCTCCGATTCCGGAGTTACCTTCCAGAATGTCAGTCGGCCGGCGGATCGCCTGAGCGCCACTTACGACGGGACGGCGGACCGGCTCGCCATTGGAATTCCCCTGGGAGTGGAGCATGGGCGCACGCATCCCTTAGTCTTTGACTTCACGCGGCGCGACCGGAACGGTGCCATAGGATTCTATCCAACAACACCACCGCGAGATCACTACACCTATGCGCCACCCCTCGCCGAGACGGATGGCTGGCGCGTGGCGTCACTTGCAGACGTTGGCCTGGACCCGGCGCCCATCACGGCGGCGTTGGACAATGTGCTTCGGACGCAGACGATAGACAGCGCCACGCCGTATATTCAGGGGTTCCTGGTCGCGCGTCACGGAAAGCTCGCCCTGGAATCGTACTTCTACGGCTTCGATGCCGCGCGAACTCACGATCTACGCTCGACAGGAAAGTCATTCACCTCCGCACTTGTGGGTATCGCGATAGATCGGCGTGCGGGGTTCGGTCTGGACACTCCAGTGGTGAGCCTTTTTCCAGAGTACCGGCCGCTCGCCCACCCCGACCCGCGCAAGGACCGCATCACCGTTCGTCACCTCCTGACGATGACGTCGGGCCTCGACTGCGATGACTCCGTCGAAAAATCGTTGGGCAATGAGGACACCCTGTTCGCCCAAAAAGCACAGCCGGACTACTACCGCTTCATGTTGGATCTTCCGATGGTTCAGGAGCTCGGCAACCCAGCCATGCACTACTGCACAGGCGGTATGAATCTGCTCGGCGGCCTCCTCAAGAACGCAACGGGTCAATCGTTTGCCGACCTCTTCAATGCATGGATTGCAGAGCCACTTCAGTTTCGGACCTACCACCTCGCCACCCAGCCGACGAAGGAGGCCTACGGCGGCGGCGGCCTCTATCTGCGCCCTAGCGATGCTCTGAAACTGGGTCAGGTATATCTCGATCACGGCGTGTGGAATGGGCGGCGGCTCATCAGCGCGGCATGGGTCGATCAGTCCACCCGCCGCTCGTCTGGCTACAATGCAGAACACGGCTACGGGTTTGCATGGCATCTGTTTAATCTGACGTTAGGAGGCCGAACCCACCGCGAGTACGAGGCTCAAGGCAACGGCGGGCAACTCATTATGGTCATCCCCGATCTCGATCTCGCCGTGACTTGCGTCACTGGCAACTATGACGACGACGAAACTGTGCCTGAGCGAGAACTGTTAGCGGCAATCGTCCAGGCTGTATGGGATTGAGCTAGCCAGCGTTCGTCGCCTGGGTGCCGCTCCCGGAGCAGCTCAGCCCGCGGCGCCGCCCAACGAACAGAAGCATCACGCCGACCAGGATGACTCCGGCGGATAGCCACTCCCACTTCGACACCTTTTCACCACCGACGGTTACTCCGAGGAGCATGGCAACCACGGGATTTACCAACGCGTAACTGGTGGCGAGACTCGCCGACGTCCGCGCGAGCAGCAGCATGTAGGCGCTGAAGGCAATCAATGATCCAAAGACAGCTAGGTACAGCCACGCCAGCCAAGCACCGGTCGGCACATGCCGGAGCCATGTTTCTTCACGGACGGCAGAAATGAGGAGCAGCACGACGCCTCCACAAAGCATTTCCGTCGCAAACCCGGTTGCGCCCGGTGCCAGTGCAAATCTACGTTGAGCGAGGACACTGCCGAGCGCCCAGCCTGTAGTACCTAACATCATGGCAAAGAGGCCGGCGGGCGAGCCATGGAAGCCCGGTCCTTGGGTGAGCATCAGTACGCCGCACAGTCCAACAAGGACGGCTAGCAGCTCAACACCCTGTGGGCGAAGTCCTAACATGCGGTTGAACACGACCAGGGTTAGCGGCACCACAGCGATGAATGCCACGACGACACTGGAGGGGACGGTCTGCTCGGCATAAGCAACTCCACCCATGCAACCCCCGAGCATCAGAGCGCCCACCACTAGCGCATTGCCCCACTGGCGGCGCGTGGGCATCACCGCGCCACGCCCCCTTTGCCAAGAGAGCAAAATTGCGCCGGCGACGATGAAACGCGTGGCCATCAGAAAGTAAGGTGCGAAACCCCCCAACGTGAAGCGGATGGCAAGATAGGTCGAACCCCACACCAGCCATGTCACTACGACGCAGCCAATAATGGTTGGCGTGAGTGCGCCTGGAGCCGAGGCCGTGGATGACGGACTATTCATCCGCGCACTTCCTGGACGCGACCGCTGCGGGATCACCGTCAACAGACTCCTCGGCCGATACGTGAGCCGACGCACTGTTCAATGATGGGTTGAGCACCCAATTCTCCCAGGCCGAATCGATTGCGCCGCCGAATCGCTCGTAGAATCGCTTGGCCGCATCGTTCCCGGGCAGAACGAGCCACCGTAATCGGCCGCATCCGCGCCGTCGTGCGTACGTAATCACCGCTTCCATGAGAGCGGTCCCTACGCCTCGGCTTCGATCAGCCGCGGCAACGAACAACTCCTTCAACACCAAAGTCGGTCGTAGGTCAAAGGTGAACGGGATCTCCTGCACGACCGCATATCCGGACAGTCCCCCCGCCGCACAATCTGCGACAAAGGCCCTAAACTCCTGACCCTGGCTCGCAGCCAGCCCACGCGCGAGCAGCTCCTTTGTGGTGACGCGAAAGTCTGCTTTATACCCCTCGAATTCAGCCAGTCGTTCCATCAATTGCAACAATGCCTCCGCATCGCCGGCGTTTGCGAGGCGTGCCGTTACCGGGGCACCCGGAGAAGGGGCCGCTGCGGGGGTCGTCGGATGCCGCAGCGCGGGCACTGTAGGATGCTGTCGAACCTTCCTATATGCATCCTTGCTATCGAGCAAGCCGTCTCGAAACTGAATCCAATCGCACCCAACTTCATCGGCGACCACGCCGGTCGATGGCCATCGATAGATCCAGCGATAATAGCCGCGGTTTCCATGGATGTTCTGATCCGTGACCACTGGTATCCGGCCGGCGTCGATCGCGCGCATTTCGGCAATGCCGGCGCGAACGCCTTCGGCCCCCGAGTAGGTCTTGCCGGGCTCCGGTCCTATCGAGGCGCGATAAATGAAGGTCTCCGTGACGCACGCCATCACGGCCTCGACATCTCCTGCTGCCCACGACTCGACAAATCTGGCCAAGACAGCCCGATTCGTCTCTTCGATCGCCCCCGGCGACGATGAACTGCCGGCGTCATTCGGTCGCAAAGCCTTGGATTTCAACCGGCACCCGGTTCGAGACTGTAGCCATCATCGATCCAACCCGTGGCTCCGCCTATCATGACTTTGACCGGGCGGCCGAGTTTTGCCAGTCGAATGGCGCCACGAAAAGCGCCATTGCAGTGCGGGCCGGAGCAGTAGGTGACGAACAAGGTGTCAGGGCCGAACTGCGAGAGTTTCGACTCGATGATCTTCCCATAGGGGAGATTGATTGCTCCCCGTATATGCCCCTTTTCATAATCCGCAGGGCTTCGTACATCCAACAGTACAAAATCCGCTTTCCCCGATCTCATGGCATCGTGGACGTCGTAGCAGTCGGTCTCGAATTCAAACAGCGACTCGAAGTGCGCGAGGGCCTTCGGGCTGGCTGCGGCGGGGACAGCCGATACGGTCGACGACATGGTGCAACTTCTCCTGTCAGATGTTGACTGAGGCGTAAGTCTAGCCTTCGGCGGTCCGGGCACCCAGTGGCAGAAAAGACATTTTGCGATATCATCACGCCATGAAAAATCATCTAGTCGCGGCGCTCGCCTACGACCGACTGTGCACCTTCGAATTCGGTTGTGTCGTCGAGGTGTTCGCACTGCCACGACCCGAGCTTGCGGTTGACTGGTATCGATTCGGCGTATGCGCGGCCGAGCGCAGACCGATCCGTGCGGCTGGCGGTATCACCGTGTCGGTGCCTCGCGGGCTCTCCCTGCTGGATACGGCGGATACCATCATTGTTCCCGGTTGGCCCGACCCTGACGAACCGCCACCCGCGGCACTCTTGCGCAAGATTCGCGCGGCCTACGAGCGAGGCGCACGCCTCGCGTCCATTTGTTCTGGCGTTTTTGTGCTGGCCGCCGCGGGCGTCCTTGACGGCAAGACGGCAACCACGCATTGGAGATTCGCCGACCGGCTCGCCTCGCTTTATCCGGCGATCCGCGTACAGCCGAACGATCTGTACACCGTGCAGGGCCAGGTCATCACCGCGGCTGGATCGGCCGCCGGTCTGGACATGATGCTGCATATTGTGAAATCCGATCACGGCACCAAGGTGGCTAACATGGTCGCGCGCCGTTTGGTCATTCCCCCTTATCGCCGAGGAGACCAGGCCCAGTTCGTGATGCGGCCCATCTTGCCGGATGAATTGGGTCGGCTCACATCGCTGATCGACTGGGTTCGGCAGAACCTGAAACGCCCGCATTCACTCAAGTCTCTGGCGGCACGGGCGACCATGAGCCCCCGGACGCTGCAGCGCCAGTTTACGGGCGCGACCGGCTTCGCTCCCTACGAGTGGATTCTGCGTGAGCGAGTCGCTGTGGCACAGGAAATGCTCGAGTCCCGCAACGCCACGCTGGCTCGCGTGGCGGATCTATGCGGCTTCAAGTCGGAACAGTCGATGCGCAAACACTTTCGCAGGATCGCCGGCACGAGTCCGGCGACTTATCGTCAGCAGTTCCATGGATAGTCAAGCCGTGCGCGGCTCGAAGTCGAGCCGAGCCGTCTGAACCAATGCGGATTATCCAATAGGAGTTTATTCTTTCGATCACCCGAAAGCGTCAAACTATTCCCGCTTCAATGGCGGTGAGCACGGCCAACGTCCGATCGCCGACGGCCATTTTCGCCAGAATACTGGAAACTTGATTTTTGACCGTACCCTCGGCGGTCTGCAGTGATTGAGCGATTTGTCGGTTCGTGAGCCCTCCCGCCATCAGCCGCACGACCTCGATCTCGCGCTCCGTGAGGCTGGCGCAGTTCTGCGCGAGCGCGCCGTTCCGGCGCCGAAGGAGGGCCTGGCGCAGACCCCAAGTGACCGCCGGTTGGAACCAATTCGCGCCGGCAGCCACGGCCCGAATCGCCGCGATGAGTTCCTCAAGCGCGATATCTTTGGAGACAAACCCCGCCGCGCCGCGTCGCGCCGCTTCGAGCAGCAGTTCGGGGTCGTCGAACGTTGTCAGTACGAGGCAGCTGGGCCGTTTCGCGCGGCCCTTTAGGGCATCCAGCACTTCTAGACCCGACATCCGTCGCATCCGTACGTCGAGCAAGATCACGTCTATGTCGAAGCGCGCAATCTCTGCCAGCACCTGCTCGCCGTCCGCCGACTCTGCGACCACCAATACGTCGTCGAACATCTCGAGCAATCGCCGAAATCCGTGACGGATCAGTTGCTCGTCGTCCGCGAGCAGTACACGAATCAACTCGGCTCCCCTTGACATGGCAGTGCCGCGCAGACCTCGAAGCCTCCCGCAGCACGGGGCGCCGCGGTGAGGGTACCGCCGAGCGCCTCGAGCCGGCGGCGCATGCCGCTCAAGCCGAAGCCTTCCTCGAAGGCATGAACTGCGTGGCCGTCATCGCGCGCTGAAAGTCGCAGCTCATCTGCCGTACGTTCGAGCGTGATCCAGACGTTTCTGGCTTCCGCATGGCAAATGCTGTTAGTGACGATCTCCTGCACCGCGCGCAACATCGCGCGGCTGACAGGGCCATCTTGCAACTGCAGGTCAGGTGGGCAGTTGACGTGCAGCTTTGGCGCCGGCAGTTCTTGCGCGAGCCGCCGAATTTCGTATGGCAGGTCGACCGGTGACTCGTCCCGCGAGCTGTGCACAATCTCCTTGACGTCGTGCAGCAAGGTTCGCGCCAGCATCTGAGCCGTGCGCACGGCTGTGCGCGCGGCTCCCAGCGACTCATGCGCTGCGATTTCGAGATTCAGGTTTAGCGCTACCAAGTGATGACCGAGTGAATCGTGTAGATCCTGGGCCATCCGCAATCGCTCCTCGACACGGCTCTTTTCCGCAAGCGCGTTCTGCATTCGCAACAACTCTGCGTGAGCGTGAACCACCTTCTCACGCATGCGCCGCTCCTCGGCGAATAAACGCACCACAGCGAACATCAGTACCTGGAAGCCAAAATACGGTAGCGCAATTTGCAGTGCCGCATTCAGGTACCTCCACTGAAAGGTGACGGCCGCCGCGAGTGCCAGGGACTGCACTGCGAGCCAACCAAAGCCGAGGCGAGAGCTGGTGTTGAGCGCGAGCTGTGCTGCGACCAGAACCAGTAGTAACCCCTCGTAACCGTTGCAGAAGAGAGCCACCATGCAGATTGCCGCCGCACTTTGTACCGCAAGAGCGATGACGGAGCGGCGATCTGTGCGTGCGCTCCAGAGGAAGGTCACGATAAAGACGGTACTGGCAAACGCCCACGCCAGCAGTCGCAGCGTGAATGGAAACTTGATTGCCGTAGCGACGGACACGCAGAGCCATGCTGCGATGCCAGCGACGAGAAGGGCACGGGGCAATGGCATCGGACCCATGATGGCTCGTAAGTATACCGACATGGCGGAGAGCGCGGTATAGGTCGAAAGGCACACGGGGAGAGACGCCGGTCGGCACATGCGTACAACGGCCGCCAGTGGTTACGATAATCCACATTGACAGTTAGGAAGGCGACGAAATCGCAGTTCGTAAATGTACGAAATATGTCACACTCCAGTTTGGCCCAACCCGCAAAAGACCTGAGCCCGCGCAGCGTTGCGCGGTCGATGAGATTGCGCGGGCCGCGGGGCACTCTTTGCCAGCGGTACGCGCTCGAGAGTTACCCGGTTCACGAAAATCGTGCGTTATGCAGCACGAGCGCTCTATTGGCCATTCTTTCGCCCTTCTCGGCCGTAGCTCAGCATGCATCCGACAACCCGGTCGCTTCCGCCGCCGATGCCTTTGGCTTGACGCTGGGGCTTGAGAGTATTGGCCTGTATGGCCCCGGCTTCGTGCGCGGCTTCAGTCCGCAGGTGGCCGGCAATGTGCGCATCGACGGCCTGTATTTCGACCAACAGGGAGCTTTGTCCAATCGGGTGGTCGAAGGGTCGATGGTTCATGTTGGGATTAGCGAGGTCGGGTATGCGTTTCCGGCGCCGACCGGCGTAGTGGACTACGAGCTGAGGCACCCCGGCAACGGCGCGCCGAGTGTAACGATCGTTGCAAGCGCCGGTCCCTTTGAAGCCCGCGGGCTTAGCGCGGATGGCAATTTGCCTCTGGCGGGTGAACTGCAAATGCCGATGGGTGCGAGCTATCAGATCAGCACGCAAGGGCCCTATGTGTCCAATCCGGGCTACACATCGACGGTGTCAAACGTGGGTGCTACTCCGCAGTGGAAGCCGAACGATCAGCTAACCTTTCGGGCCATTTTTGACTGGACGCAAATCACCCACGCCAAGACGTTACCTTTCGTCTTCACGGCAGGTGACTACCTGCCACCCGAAATCGAACGAGGTTACCTCGGTCAAAATTGGGCCGAAGGCAGAAGCCTCTCGGAGAACTACGGCGGCTTCGTCACTGCACGACTGAATCAACATTGGTCCCTAGCGGCCGGGGTATTTCGATCTATCTCTGATAGTCCGGTCAGCTACTCCGATCTATACGTCAACGCGCAACCGGACGGCTCAGCCGAACATGAGGTCATTGGCTACCCCAATCAACGTGTTGCTTCGACCTCGGGGGAAGCTCGACTCACGGGTCAATTCTCGGTTGACTCATGGCGTCATGATATCGTCCTCCTGGCCCGCGGCCGCGACACCTCGGCGCTCTATGGGGGCTCCGATGTCGTCGATGTGGGGCCGGCATTGATCAATCAAGGGCTGCAAGTGCCGGAGCCGAGCTTTAGCTATTCCGTCCGCACGAATGATCACACAGAGCTTTGGAGCGCTGGATTGGCCTATCGTGGGCAATGGCAGGGGCACGGAGAATTTGCATTGGGTCTCCAGCAGGAGAGCTATGAGCAAACTGTGACATTGCCCGGAGCCCCAGAGTCGCGTCTGACGGATCGGCCGTTGCGTGGCTATGCATCGGCGGCGATGGGAGTTGCCGAGCGTCTAACCGCGTACGCAGGGTACACCCAGGGACTCGAGGATTCCGGCGTGGCTCCAAGCAGTGCGCAAAATCGCCGCGCCATCCTCCCTGCGGCCAGGACATGGCAGGCAGACGCGGGGTTACGGTATTTACTGACGCCCGATGTCAAACTCATTGCAGGCGTATTCGAAATTGAAAAACCCTACTTCAATCTCGACACGAGTGACCTCGATCGAGTGCTGGGAGTGCAACGTGCCACCGGCGTCGAATTATCCGTTTCTGGAGAACCCATCAAGCATCTCAACATCACCGCCGGCGCCTTGCTCGGTGAAGTGAGAATCTTAGGCCCGAACTTAGGCGCCGAGCGGGTGGGTGGAACGGCATTTGGGCAGCCTCACAATCAGTTGGCCCTCAATGCCAACTATAGTCTTGCAAAATGGCCTGCATTTTCAGTCGATTTCGCACTGCAGTATTTCGGAACTCAGCAAGCCGCCGTCGATAACGCAGTCCAACTGCCTGCCGCAACGATACTGAACCTGGGTGGCCGCTACAAGTTCACCATCCTGGGTGCTCCCGCGACGCTCCGTGTGCAGATTCAAAACGCCGCCAATTATTATTGGTGGTTCATCGGCTTTAGTCCCGGATTCTCGCAGTATCCGCCGCGCAGCCTGCTTGGCTATCTAACCGTTGATTTTTGATGTCCCCGGAATATCTCAATGCCTTCTGAGCTAGTGAATTTCCGCTTGTCGGCGGCGGCAGGATCTGCAATATGACATGCAAATGGAGGGAATGATGATGCTGGCCGCCCGTTGTCTCAAATTAGCTGGTGTCTATCTAATCGCAGGATTAGCGCTCGGGCTCGCCATGACGATGACAAAAAGATTTACTCTCTCAACGCTACACGCCCACATGAACTTGCTTGGGTGGGTGACCCTTGCGTTGGCGGCTATCGTATTCACAGTCTGGCCGAGGACGGAAAGTACGCGTCTGGCGCGGGCGTTCTTCTGGATCTATAACCTGTCACTGCCCGTGATGTTGATCACGCTCGCCCTGGTTCTCATCGGCGGTGGCAAGTTCGTGTTGGCTATGAAGATAAGCAGCGCCGGCGTGTTAGTGGGTGCCATCCTGTTCGTCGTGAATCTCTTCGTCGCGATTCCTCCTGCGGCTCGCTCAGCGCGGAAGTTGGCGCCGGACGACTCGGATGTCGATCGGCGCCGTCCTAGGTTGGAGGATTGAACGGTGCTGTGGCCTGTGCGAGCGGAGCGCAACGCCTCTAATGTAACTCGTTGTTTTTGCCGCTTCCGGTCGTCCATAAGGAAAGGATGAAAATGCGGCTACAACCGATCTTGATGTTGTGCATGGCAGTGACTTGGCTGGGCAGAGCAACGGCAGCAACGCTGGGGTCGACTGACTTTTCGATCGAGCAAATACTCAGCGCGGCATTCCCGTCTTCATTGATCGCCGCGCCGGAGGGTAATAGGTTCGCGTGGGTCAGCAACAGCGCTGGACGGCGCAACGTATGGTTGGCGACGAGTCAAGCCGCCGGTTCAGACTACAATTCGCACTCTCTGACCCGCAATTCTCGCGACGACGGCCAAGACATCGGGGATCTAGCATTCGTTCCGCGCCGTAACGCACTCGTATTCGTGCGCGGTGGGGACTTCGACAATCCCGATAAACCCGCTCCGAATCCCCTTCACCTGGCCGCAGGCGTCGAGCAAGATCTGCTCTTAGTCGATTTCAACAGCGGTGTCCCTCATAGGCTTGCTGAGGGTCATGCGCCGTCTGTTTCTCCTTCCGGCGACCGAGTGGTGTTTCTGCACAAGGGCGAAATATGGACAGTGGCGCCGCACACTGGTGCAAAGGCTGCGCAGCTCTTCAAGGTGCGCGGTGACCTGGATGAACTTCGCTTCTCGCCTGACGGCACCAAACTGGCGTTCGTCAGTAATCGCGGCGATCACAGCTTCATTGGCGTGTATGCCTTCGCTGACCAGTCCCTGCGCTGGATTGACCCGAGTCTTGGATTTGACTTCGAACCCCGATGGTCACCCGACGGCACTCGGATCGCGTTCCTGCGTGTGCCGTCGACTCACGCTGAGGTCGAGATCCGACCGCATCGAATCGGAGAACCCTGGTCGATTCGCGTCGCAACGATGGGTTCCGATGGACCTACGATAGAGGTGTACCGCTCGCCACGGGGCGCCGGTAGCGTCTTTTATGCACTGAGTTCCGACTCGCAGCTGTTGTGGACCCCTGGTGACCGGCTGGTATTCCCGGCAGAAAGCGATGGTTGGTTACATCTCTACGCAGTTTCAGCCAGAGGTGGTGAAGCGCAGGTTCTCACGCCGGGTAACTTCGAGATCGAGTACGCGGCGGCGAGCAAGGATGGAAGCACTATTATTTTCGCCGGCAATATGGGTGATATCGATCGGCGCCACTTATGGCAGCTCACGCTTCCGAGTGCGGCGATGACGGCACTGACCCAAGGTCAGGGGATCGAGACTGCGCCTGTTATCGCGAGCGATGGATCGACCATCGCCTTTTTGCATTCAGACGCGAAACTGCCGATGCGCGCCGCCGTGATGAAGGCTCATGAATCAGCAGTCGATCTCCATGCGGAAATCCTTCCCAAAGACTTCCCGTCGTCGCTCGTAACCCCCGAGTCGGTTGTCTTGCCGGCGCGCGCCGGAGTCGCGGCGCATGCCCAACTGTTCCTACCGGCATCGACGCCCTCGGCGATCCGGCATCCCGCCGTCATATTTCTTCATGGCGGCCCAGTACGCCAGATGTTGGCAGGTTGGCACTACCGGGGCTACTACAGCAACGCGTACGGATTCAATCAATATCTCGCAAGCCGGGGCTATGTGGTGCTCGCGCTCAACTACCGCTCCGGCATTGGCTACGGTCTGGACTATCGCAAGGCAGAGCATTCCGGTGCCGCCGGTGCCAGCGAGTACAACGACCTGCTCGCGGCCGCGGACTATTTGCGCGGTAGATTGGACGTGGATGCGACACGAATTGGCTTGTGGGGCGGCAGCTACGGCGGCTATTTGACCGCATTGGGTCTGGCGCGAAACTCGGATGTCTTTTCCGCCGGCGTCGATATGCACGGCGTACACGACTGGTATCGCTATAGTCTTGGACGGCGCGATGGGCGCGCTTACTATCCCCCGGATCTGCCGGCAGATGCGCTCGCGACGGCACTCGCGGCATCTCCCACTGATTCGGTGTCGACGTGGCGATCTCCTGTGCTTTTCATTCACGGCGACGACGATCATAACGTTGATTTTTCTGAAACGGTGCGACTTGCCGAGTCTCTACGTGCGCACGGAGTTGTGTATTCCGACCTAGTCTTTCCAGACGAAGTTCACGACTTTCTGCGCCACGAGTCGTGGCTGAGGGCCTATCATGCCGCCGCTGATTTCCTCGATCGCAATCTTTTGCGCCGCTGAAAACCTGACGCACACACTACTGCTGCCGTGGAGGAGCGAATGAACAAACTACTGATATACGCCGGACTTGTAGCTTTGAATCTACCCCTAGCGCTACTGCGACCCTCAAGCGCGCCGGCCGAGAATGCCGATGCAGCCTCAGAGCAAACCGTCTATTCTCAGAACCGAGAGGCCAACGCTCTTTACGTTGAAGGCCAGAAATATCTAAGACAAAGCAATACCCGGAACGGCGGCACACTTGCGAATGCACACGAGGCGGTCAAGCGCTTTGAGCAGGCGGTGAAGCAGGATCCTCAATTCACGCTCGCATACATTGGCGTGGCGGAGGCATGGGGCAATTTGGGTGGTTTCTCTGTCCCTGGCGTCTTGCCGGCCAACGAAACCTATCCGCACGAAAAAGCAGCAGCGCTTAAAGCCGCTCAGTTGGACCCGAATCTGCCCCGTGCGCATTCCTTGCTCGCGGGCGTCTACTTCAACAACGAATACGATTGGACCGCCGCGGAACGCGAGTACAAACGCGTGATTGAGCTGACCGACAGCGCGGCTTCTCATTGTGCTTACGGCACATTTCTCGCAACCCAAGGCCGCTTCGATGCGGCAATAGCCGAAGTAAAGCGCTGCGCGGAGCTCGGCCCGTCGAGCCCCGCGAGCAATATCGCCATGATGCAGATTTACTACTGGCGGCACCAGGACGATCAGGCCATCGAACAAGGGACTGAGGCTTTGCGAAAGGACGCAAGTCTCTTCATCGTCCATTTCATCATGGGCTTCGCCTATGTGCACAAAGGAGAGTTCGACGTCGCCGTGCGTGAATTCAAGTCCGCAACGACGTGGGGCGATGCAGGTTCGCTTTCAGGGGTGGGTTATGGTTATGCGATGGCCGGCAACAAGGTAGAGACCATGGCCATCCTCGATCGGTTGAAGCAGCATCCCGGCGCAAAAATGGTTCCATATCGAATTGCTGCTATCTACCTGGCATTGGGTGACAAGGACCGGGCAATTCGTCTAATTGAAGAGGACTATCGAAACCACAGCAACTGGCTAAACCGACTCCGAGTAGATCCGGTCATGGATCCCTTGCGCAACGAGCCGCGCTTCAAAACCTTGCTTCGAAAAATGAAATTCCAAGCGTGATTTCAACACCACTATCTAACCTTTAGAGGGGGGAGCTATGACGACGGCCTTCTACAAAATCGCGCTGGGAACTGCGATTCTCGCCATGAGCAGTCTGGCCGCTGTCGCCCAGACGAATAGCATCAAGCCAGCGTACGATTTCTCCCTTTCGCGCGAAGAGAAAATCAAGCTGGCCGAGAGCGCGGCCCCACCCGAGGTTTCCAGCAAGGCGACTGTCTATGTTCTTGACAGCACTGGCTACGTAAAAGTCCGAAACGGAAGCAATGGGTTCTCCTGCTTTGTGGATCGGCAAGTGCCGGTCAATCTCGAACCCACTTGTTTTGACGCTGAAGGAAGCGCAACGACGCTCCTTACCCGGCTCTTCGTCGAGGCGCAACGCGCGCAGGGGAAGAACGAAGACCAAATCAAGGCTGATCTCGATGAGGGTTATCGGACAGGGAAGTTCCAGGCCCCACGCAAGCCCGGAATCGTTTACATGCTTTCAGACCTGGGCTACCTTTTGCCTTCCACGGCGAACAAATTGGTTCGCATATCACCGCATCTGATGTTTTATGCGCCTTATGTCACCGACAAGGATATCGGTTCCCCGCCAAGTGCGCGGAACATGCCTCGCGTGCTTAGGGCGGGTCAGCCGGACGCTTACATCATTGTGATGGCGCCATCCGAGGGAGCGCACTGAGTTTCTTCGGGGAAATCGGGGACGACTCTCTCAACCGCACTCACACACGTGAACCTGCTGGACTCGGTGGCACCGGCCTTGGCGGCTGCGGAACTCACAGGCTGGCCGAAGAACGGACACGTCTGCGACAGCATTTTTCTGGATCTATAACCTTCCACTACCCGGCCGCTCAAACGACGGCTCTCACCGGACCCGCGTTGATATTAAATCTCGCATAAGGGGCGACTCTTCGATTGACAATCACTTCGTGACTTGGCAATCTGGCATTGTGACGATCCAACCGTTTTTGACGGTCGAGCCGCTTGCTTACGACAACAGATGTTTGCAGGCGACCGAATCCGAGCGGCGGCACATTCTAAGCGATGCTGGATTCCTTTTCACTGCAATTGAAATTCCAGGCGTGAGTTCAAAACCACCATGAAAAAAGCCATTCTACTCTCGGGTGTGGTTCTCGTATTTTCCACTGCCATCGCTTGGTGTCAAACGACCATCGACGCTTCGGAATATCAGGCACGCCGCAGCAGGCTGATGGAAAAGGCGGCGGACGGGATCGTCCTCCTGCACTCATTCTCTGCGCGTAAACGCTGGGATGAGGCAGGCTTTCACCAAGATCCCAACTTTAGTTACTTTACGGGCATGAATAATCTGTATGGAGCGATTCTTGCCGTGGACGGCAACGTAAAGCAGTCTTGGCTGTTTGTGCTAGTCCCACCGGAGAATCTGAAGGCTCAGATGTCCGATCTTAAGGGCGCGGCTTCAGTGTTTGTTGAACCGGGGCATCAATCCGAAAGCGATTTGCGAATCGATCACATACTGCCGTGGGACGAATTCGTTGACTTCGTTGAATCGCGACGCAAGTCCAACCCAAAACTGGTGCTGTACCTGGATGAAGGTGGCGACGGCAGCGGGGCGCCGCGTATTAGCAATCCGGCGGGGTTGTTGCCCATAGAAAATCGATACCTGCTGTGGTCAACCGCGATCAAAGAGAAGTGGCCGGACGCGAACATCGGAAAGGCCACTCCGTTTACCAATGAAATACGCGCCGTCAAAAGTCCCGGTGAGATTGCCGCGATGAAAAAGGCAGCAGATTATTCGGTGGCGGGGTTCTGGTCCGCCGCGGCTTTGATAAAGCCGGGGCGCACGCAGCGCCAGATCGAGGCGGCGGCGATTCAAGGTGGCATGCTGGCTGGCGCGGACGGCGTGTCGATGTGGCCGGTAGTCCGGACGGGCGCGGGCTTTCCGTTTTTCGAGAAATTCTATGACTTTCACTCAGGCAACCGTGTAATGCGAGCCGGTGAAACTATAACCATTGATGTGGGCTTTGATTCCGGGCCCTACAAGGGAGATCTTGGCAGGACCTTTCCGGTATCGGGTCATTTCTCCGCCGAGCAGCGCGAAGTACTGAACCTGCTGAACGGTGCCTATCAAGCCGGTCTTCGCGTAATTCGCGATGGCACCACGTCCGAGGAACTGATTCGCGCCTGCACTCAGTATGTTCAAGAACATCAACAGAACCTCAAAACAGATCTTGAAGTGCAGGCTGTGAAAAAGCTGCTCGAACCGTCAACGTACGTCATGTACACCCATGGCACCGAGATGGTGGAGATATTTTCACCAAAGGTACTTCACCTAGGTAACACGCTGGCATTCGCACCGGAATTCGACATAGGAGATCAGCGTTTTTACATCGAAGACGTCGTCTTGGTCACACGAGATGGGTACGAATTCATCAATCCTCCCTTACCTTATTCGCCCAACGATCTAGAGGCAGCAATGGTACGAGATAAACACCATTAGCAACATGTTGTGCCCACCACCGCTTGGCGTATGCTGTTGTGGAATAGCGATTCATGATAGGCGCTGCGGAGCACACAGCGTTGTAAGGTATGCGTGCATGGGAGTCACCTGATGTCGTTGCTTGATTCCAATTTGCAGGTCCCGGGGCCATGCTTGGGCAAGTCGATCCTTAGACGTTTCGCGGCATGTGCCAGCGGACTCCCCGGAGGCACCGGCGTTTTCAAAAAGTAATCTCACGTGACATCCAAGTCCTCTGGTACTGCAAAAATCGCTGCGTTGCGTACCGCCCTGTCGGCTGCATTGGAAGTGAGCCTGCAGTACATATCTACTCTCGATCAACGTTCGGTCTTTCCTGATCGCTCAGCGCTGGCTGGGCTCGATGTCTTTGATGAGGCAGTCCCGGAGGGTGCATGTGCGCCCGTCCAAGTGCTGCAGGCACTGCACCGTCACGGTAGCCCCGCAACGGTGGCGACGACCGGTGGAAGGTACTTTGGCTTTGTCTCGGGCGGCGTCCTGCCGGCGGCCCTGGCGGCCAACTGGCTTTGCTCATCCTGGGACCAGAACGCCGGTTTCTCGGCCATGTCGCCGGTCGCCTCCAAGATTGAGGAAGTCGTGGAGCGGTGGCTGCTCGACATCCTCGACCTCCCGCGAGATTGCGCGGCTGGATTCGTAACCGGCTCCACCATGGCGACGTTCTGCGCGCTGGCAGTCGCGCGCTCCGTGCTGCTGAAGCGGCTGGACTACGACGTCCGCCGAGCGGGCCTGCGTGGAGCACCCCAGCTCAGGATTGTCGCCAGCGCCGATATTCACCCTGCGGTCCTACGTGCCTTGACTTACCTTGGCTTCGGCCTCGATGAGGTGGAGCGCTGTCCGGTGGATTCGCAGGGGCGTCTCGTCGTCGAATCGCTGCCGCAGCTCGATGCGCGCACGATACTGCTGGCGCAAGCCGGAAATATTAACTCCGGCTCCTTCGATCCCTTCGAGGGAATTTGTGCGGCGGCTCGTCGGGCGGGCGCCTGGGTTCACGTGGACGGTGCGTTCGGCCTATGGTCGCGAGCGTCGCGCTCGAAGCGGCACCTGACGGCTGGTATCGAGCAAGCGGATTCATGGAACCTCGATGCGCACAAGTGGCTCAACGTGCCTATGGATTCCGGCATCTATTTCTGCAGGGACCGCGGCGCGGTCCATGAGGCCTTTGGAGTAGAGGCCCCGTACTTAGTGCGCACTGCCAGGCGGGAGCCAAACTATTACACGCCTGAGATGGGGCGGCGCGCCAGGGGCATTGAGATTTGGGCGGTCCTCAAAAGCCTGGGGCGCCGTGGAATCGAGGAGCTGATCGACCGAAATTGCGCGCAGGCCAAATATATGGAGCGGGCGCTCGGGGAACTCGGTTTCGACATCCTCAATGAGGTGTGCCTCAATCAGGTCATCTTTCGCTATCGCGACGATGAGCACACCGCGGAAGTAATCAGAAAGATTCAGCAATCAGGCAAGACTTGGTTCGGCCCCACGCACTGGCGCGGGCAGCTTGCCCTGAGATTCAGCGAGTGTTCTTGGGTCACCACGGATGACGATCTCGAAATCACGCTGGGTGCGATTCGCGAAGCGGTCGCAAATTGAGGCCCGACAACCTTTGCAATTTCCGCAGAGCGCGTTGTGTAATCCTACCTATCGGATGTCCGACAGGTTCGCACGTTTCGATAACTCAGTACACGACGATCGGTTCAAAACGCGGTGTCGCCAATCGAACATAGTCTTCTGCGTTGAGAGCAACCGATAGATCGAGCCGCGCTGCATTGAAGAACAACTCATCGAACTCTTTGATTCGTGGGTCAACAATCAATTCCAAATTTGGATCAAATGCGAAGGGCAGTACCGTACCGACGACGGAGGCCGCAAGTTCCTCCGCGCGGTCGGGCGGAGCGAAGCCTGCATAAGTTCCGCTTTTCAGAGATTGGATCGCACGCAGGTCGACGCGAGCGTCGCCAGGAACCACGGCCAAGACAAATTTAGTGATTTTTTTGCCGATTTTCACCATAACGATGATGCATTTAGCTGCCTGCCGCACCGGATGGCCACGCAGCGCACTCACGAATTCGGTTCGCCCCTCCGGCGCATGGGAAATGAGCCGATAGCGCGCCCGATTCTCGTCCAAAAAAGCTATCAAGCGATCGAAGGTAGGGTTTTCCGACATGGCTTCCTCGTGCCTCATCGCGCCACAACTTCAATTTCACCATCCTGGGCGCCCCGCGACTCGCCGCGTCCAGGTCGAAAATCTCGCCAATGCCCACTTTTGGCAATTGGGGCACAGCCCAGGATTCTGCCGGTTTTCACTGCCACTGCTGCTCGTCTGTCTAACCGTAGATGTGACTGTCTCAAGTGTCCGGAATTCCCCACCGCGTCTTCGGGTATGAGATAAATCCATCCGTGAACTGGGCCGCCTCAGAGCGATCGCTCCTGAGAAATAGCGGCCCATCCAGATCCACGACACTGCAGAGTTGTCCAACAAGATAAGCAGGGGCCATGGCCAAAGACGTACCGAGCATATTACCGACCATGGGCTCCAGCCCGAGATCTCGGGCTGCTCGAGCCATTGCCAGGCCTTCGGTGAGCCCACCGCATTTATCCAGCTTGATGCTGACCACGCTACATCGACCGGCCAGCAGTCCAATGTCAGCAATGCCCTGGATACTCTCATCTGCCGCGATCGGGATTGGCGATTGGAGTCCATCGAGCCACGCTTCCTGTCCGACCGGGAAAGGCTGCTCAATGAGAGCGACGTGGGCTTCGACCAACACCGGCATGAGCTGCTCCAGCGAAGCCCGGGTGAATCCTTGGTTCGCATCAACCCCGAGCCAAACATCCGGCCTGGCCACGCGCGCAGCGCGAACGCGGTCGGCGTCGAGAAGCTCACCCGTCAGCTTGAGCTTGATTGCCCGCGCGCCCGGATACCCACGGGCCGCAATGCCCATTTCCTCGGGCGTGTCAGCGCCGCAGGTGAACGTGGTGAGAAGCGGACGCGGTTCCTCTAATCCGGCGATCTGCCAGGCGGAGCAGCCGCTGGACTTGGCTTCCAGGTCCCACAGTGCGCAATCCAAGGCGTTGCGGGTGCCACCCGGCGGCAGCAGCAGTTGCAATGAGCGACGGTCTATGCCTGCTTCGATCGTCGGGCGAATCGACTCAACCCGTCGGAGCATATGGGACGGATAATCGCCGTTATAATAAACACCTGCGGCCTCGCCTTGGCCGACGCAACCATCCCGCTCCAAACTGACCACCAGGACCGGCAGCGAGGTCCACGTATATCCGGTAATCCGGAACGGTGCAGCCAACGGCCAATTTTCCAGCTGAGCGCGCAAGAGCAGGGGCCCCGAGTTCGTCATGTCATTGCACTACCTCGCGCAACAGTTCCGCGCCGTCAAGAGTGTGCCTATGCGGGTGTGTCTCAGGTCGCGTCGCAAGAGGTACCTGCTAGTGCGAACTGCGCCGCCGGGCTATCTTCCACTTGGATCCGCAGTATTGCTTCCTGCGTGAATCCAAATTTCTCGCCGCAATGGGCACTGTCCACTGAACAGTGTCGTTCAATTGAACCTACCTGTGCAAAGAGCCAATGTCCATCCAAACTCTACGGTTACTCAAGTAGTGCCTGATAGACGACTGCCCGCGAGAGCTCTTGCAGATCGGTGAACGTTGGAGGTGCTTTGTCGCCTGGAAACTGCGTCCTCTGCACCATGCCCACGAACACGATGTCGTTGACCGGGTCGGCCCAGAACCAGGTGCCTAATCCTCCCTCCCACAGATAGCTTCCTTTCCCCATCGGAACATCTGCTTTGCCTGGATCGACTACGACCGCGCCGTCATATCCGTAACCCATTCCCAATCTCGGCGTGTTATTGAGCACGGGGTCGCTCTCGTAGGCGGAGGTCATGCTTTCCGGGAGATGGTCGGACATCATGAGCTTGACGCTCGACGGTGCCAAAACGCGCACACCATTCAGTTCTCCACCGTTGAGGAGCATCTGGGCGAACCGGAAGTAGTCCGCAGCGGTCGAGACCATTCCGCCGCCGCCCGATGGGAGTGAGGGCTCCTGGTGGAAGTCCCGACCCCGACCCAAATTGGCCTTGGTCAGGTCGTCGTCGGACACGGCCTCAGCCGTTATCGCCCCCCCCTTGTCGTTCTCCCGCACTCTGTACAGCGTCGCCAAGCGGTTCCATTTTTCCTTGGGCACATAGAAGTTCGTGTCCTGCATCCCCAAAGGTTCGAAGAGCCGCCGCCTCAAGAACTCCGGCATCGTCATCCCGGAGAGCTTTTCGATGATGTAACCCTGGATATCCACGGAAACGCTATAAATCCAGCGCGTGCTGGGCTGATATAACAACGGTGCTTTGGCCAAGCGCTCAATCATCGCGTGCAGCGTAGGCGAGCCGTTGACAATGCCCCGCCCTTGCTGGTCTCGGTAGAACGGGTCGACAGGGCTCGAGCCCCCGCCATAGATGAAGCCCGCCGTGTGCGTCATCAACTCTCGCATGGTTGGCGCGTGCTCAAGCTCCTCCAGGCGGATCTGCCCGAAACCGTCCACATCTTTGAAGACCTTTAAAGACGCAAATTCCGGGATGAACTTCGATATGGGGTCCTTCGGACTCCACTTGCCCTCTTCATATAGGAGCATCATGGCGGCCCCGGTGAGCGGCTTGCTCATGGAGTAAAGTCGGAAGATCGAGTTTTTGTCGCCGGCCGTTCCCGCGGTCAGATTCGGCTCGCCATACGACTCCAGGTGGACCACTTTCCCGTGTCGCGCGAGCAGCACGACGGCGCCGCCATATTGCCTATCGTCGACGGCTTGCCGTATCAGCGTGTCCAAGCGCTTCAGGCGCTCGGTGGAGAATCCCATTGCTTTCGGAGCGGCAGTGACAAGTTCGGTACACTGTGCCCGTGCAGGAGCGATACCCGCAAGCAAGGCCATCGCTAAGACGGGTGCTCGTCTGACGCCACCAAGTATTCTCATGCTTAATTCACCGGTACCTGCGGCGCGGTTACTCTAACGGCGTTCATCCACTCAGTCCTTGGGTTGTCCACTAAAAGATCTGAGTCGGCCGAGGGCTCGCTTTCGGCGTGGCCATTTACATCGTAAGTTTGCCAAGCGACGAATACATTGTCAACATGGCATACGTAGCCAACCGAGGATGCATGGCTACAATGATCTCTCTCAAAGCGGACTCTGAACACCATGTCCCATCAAGAGCGTGCAATGCCGTGCCCGGCGCGAGGGGGCGTACTTGGCATCATCGGTGGCATGGGGCCTGCAGCCACCGCGGATTTCTTGGTCAAGCTCACGCAATTGACGCCGGCAGGGTTTGACCAGGATCGCGAGCGTTACCTGTTGCTTGCCGAGCATTCCCGATCGGAGCGAAGCCATCCTTGCGAATGGACTCAGTCCGCTGCCGGCGATGCTACGCTCACTGAGAATGCTGGAGCGATGCGATGTAAGTTGTGTCGTGATGCCTTGCAATACCGCGCACTACTGGTTCGATTACATACAGCGTGCGACGACTCTTCCCATGATCCATATAGTGGATAGTGTCAGGCATGCTCTGCTCGCGCGAGATGCCGCCCATGACCCCGTCGGATTGCTCGCGACCACTGCCACGATTTGCACTGGCATATATGCGAACCGCCTTGCGCCACACGGAATCGACTGTCTAATCCCGACTGACGATGAACAAAAACTCATCATGGACGCAATTCGCCGCATCAAAGCAGGCGCCGACGACGAACATTGCACGGCCTCGATCCGTGCCGTCGCGGCGAGTCTTAGGCGAAGAGGAGCGCGGTCAATCATTCTGGGCTGTACGGAACTCTCACTGGTTCCGCCGCCGGATGAGAGCGAGTTGCTTGACTCGACCGCGGCTTTAGCTCGAGCGTGTGTTCTTCGGTTCTCGACCGTTTGCGGAGCATAGGCATCGGCTAGTGACGCTGAGCGGTTCCGGAAACCCTATCTCGCGAGAAGCATCGCGAAAGATTGTTCACATCTGGTGAAACAGATGCAGATAGGTGCGGCTCACTGGCAGTACTTCGGCGCGGCCTTTCAAATGAACATCGGCGGTTTCGTTGGACCCGCGTACGACGCGTGCGATCGAACCGAAATTGACGATCACGGATCGATGAACTTGCGCTGAATGCCACGACCGTATGTAGCGTGGCTCGAGCTAGATCTGCCGCTTCATAGTGCAGGTCTGTTGCATGGCTTGCATTGAGCAGAATGCGAGCGGGCCCAGCTCCAACAGTTGCCGAGCGGCGAGAAGCTCCGCAAGGCCACAGAGAGAGTCGCCTTCCTTTGCGTGATGTACCCCACCTTCGGGCCCGACTATCAAAGTCACTCGGGATTCTGATTGACCTGCGTCCGACTGAGGCCAAGTAGATTTCGCATCGGTTCGTAGGCGCCCGTTGGCGAGATCCAAAACCGCGTCGGTGCGCGCGTACGCCGCAATAAATGGATCCTGTCGGTACGATTGCTCGACAAGCAGTGTGTGCCCGATCGCCTGTAATCGTACAGATGTTAACGTCACCAGACGCTCGCGACCGCCCATTGCGTCAACGCCGAGATCCACGCATTCCTTCCTTCAGAGCGCAGCCTGCTCTGTCCTAATTCCCAATCGCGTGCGCCCCGCAGCCCAACCAGACCAGGATCGCCAATAGCATCCCCGACTTAATCATTTGTAGCCTCCTAACCAGATCGAGTGCTCTTCCGGACTTATGGTGTCCCCACCGCCAGCCGCCCTCGTCACTTAGGCTTGCGGAACTTCAAGATGAATTGATCGGTGTGACCGCGAATCGCTGCGTCGAACACGCGAGCCGTGCGAGGGTCCGCGGGGTTGGCGAGAATCGAACTCTCGCTCTCGAACTTGAACCCCGCCGCTTCGATCTCCCGACGCACGGTCGAGGACTCGATGCGATGCAAAGTCTCGGTCACATCGGCGGCGGCGCCCGGAGCGGCGGAATGATCGAGAACTACGTAAAAGCCACCGGGCTTCAGCGCTTCGAATACTGCCTTGTTAAACGCGGCGGTGTCGGCCGGACCCATCCACTTGTCGTGTAGGTCGTGATAGATTTGAGAAATCCAGAATAGGTCAATCTTTTCCGGAGACTTTACTCCTTCGAGCGGCGGGGCCGTCGTAACGGAAACGTTTGGGTGAGCGACGGCATAGCCTTGAAGCTCCGCGAGGGCCTTGGGGAAACTCTCGTACTTGAAGAATGGGGTGGGTTCCACGGCGTAAACATGACCCTTGGAGCCGACCACGCTTGAGAACAAGCGCGTGAAATAGCCCGCGGCGGCGCCGTAATCGGCAACTTTGTCATCGGGCTTGATGCCAATAAATACCAGCGTTTGCGCCGGCTTTCGGTCAGCATCCCGCGCGGTATCCGCGTCGGGGCGCGCGGGATCGGCGACTGCCATTGTAGAGGCGGCTGTCGCCGCCGCATCGGGCGAGACATGCGGCGCGTCGAAGGCCATGGCCCAAGAAACTTCGACCGCGGTCGCACTCCCTATCACCCCCAAAACGCCGACAAGGGCGAATTGGTGCAGCGATTTCATATCTCCCTCCCTTTCAGAATATCGGGATCGGGCTTTTGGGCATAAAGAAACTCACCCCCTTGCACGGGCTCGAAATTGGATGCATCAGGTGCGAGAAACGCTTTGACAGACGCCAACTTGCGACTATGCACTTCTTCAATTAGCTAAGCGTAAAAATAGTACTTTGTATTGCTACAGACGGTCAATACGGCACAAGTGGTATCGGGAGAGGTTGGCGTCGCGGCAGCTGTGCCGGTCTAGACTGGGCCGGGCTCCAAGCCGCGCCGGAGCCCGGGACTCTCGTGCCAAAGTGTGCACCTCGGGTGCTCGAACACTGAGTGGGGCCGGAGTGCTAATATATCAGCCAGGAGCCGCGGGATGGCGTCAGCCCCTTGTGGGGAGGCTTTGGTCCCCGGTCTTTGGAAGCCCTTAAAGAATAGATGGCAAATGAACCCTGACACAATATTAAAAGCGCTCGCAAACGAGAGTCGGTTGCAGATTCTTCATTGGCTTAAGCAGCCGACCAAACACTTTCGACCCCAGGTGTATGGGGACCTAACGAAGGACGGGGTCTGCGGTATCTATATAGTCGAGAAGCTGGGACTGAGCGCCCCTACGGTGAGCGAGCATCTGCGCGTATTGACGTTTGCGGGTTTGATTCGGGGAAAGAGGATCCGGCAGTGGACGTTTTATAAGCGAGAGGAAAAGTTCATTCGCGAGTCATTGGCTGCGATATGTAAGATGGTGTAAAGATCACATGGATGGAGCGCAATTGACCCCGCAGCAGCTCCTCGCTCGCTGCCCCGAACCCTTCCCCGCGCTGGTAGGTAGGTCCGCGCTGGAGTATGGGGGCCTCTAATGCGAATGCGGTCCCGGAGGGGCGGGCGTTCCGTCGGAATACAAGGTCACCATAACGGCAAACGTGGTGACCGGCTCCGGATCTCCCCGAAATGCAATTATCGGTACTCCGTTAAGATCTGCACCCCAGTCGGCGACATCGGTGTGAGCAACAAATACCATCACATGCGGAGGCCAGTGGTGACCGGCGGCGTCGCTTCCTTCTCCCCCCATCATGAAAGTCATCGCGCCGGGTTCCGGCGTTGCTATCCGCTTTGAGGTAACCGCGGCACGGGTGCGGTCTTCGATTTCGGCCTTCGATGCGCCGGCGAGAGCCCATTTTGTCCTGTCGAGATAGGCGGGAACGACGGTGCGCGCGGCGGCGGGATTGAAGCATGCGGGTGCACGAATCTTGGGACTCCAAAAATCCGGATTATCATCAAAGCCGCCCGGGCCCGCCCATGACCGCCACACCAGGCAGACAAAGCCGTTCTTGCCGGTGACCGCCGTTTCGTAGCCGTGACGACTCAAGACTAGAACGCTCGCATCGGCGGAAATGGACGCAGGCGCGGCGGTTCGCGCCAGCGCGATCTCCCCAGAAGCACTTGCCTCGAGGTACTGCTCGATCGGCGCCATGACCGGATAAGCGGGTTTCGCATCCTCGGCGCACGCCGTCCCGATAGCTCCCAGCAAGAGAGCCAGTCCGTACAATTCGATCGTCGGTCGTCTTTTGGTCCGCACGGTCGTCTCCCTCAGCACAAATAATCTGTTTGTATGACGCACTCGAAGGGCCATCTAACGCGGTCTACGCTCAGCCGTGCAGGGTCCGTTTGTTGGCGCGAGCCGTCTCCGGCGCGCTAGGTAGGGTCCTCCGCCCTGAAGTTGGGCATCTCTAATGCGAATGCGGCGGTCCCGGAGTTGCAGGCGTTCCGTCGGAGAACACGGACACCCGAATGTTAAACGTGGTGATGGTGGGTGAGGGTTCTCCCTGGTCTGCCGATATCGGTGCTCCGTGAAGACCTGCGCCCCAGGCGGCGCTCTCAGTGCGACCCAGAAATATCATTACATGCGGAGGCCAGTGGCGAGGGACGACATCGCTTCCTGCTCCTCCACCGTTTCCTTCTCCCCCCATCATGTAAGCCATCGCGCCGGGTTCCGGCGTTGCTATCCGCTTTGCGGCAACCGCCGCTCGGATGCGCTTTTCCATTTCAGTCTTCGAGACGCCGGCAACAACCCATTTTGTGCTTTCGAGATAGGCGGGAAGAACAGTGCGTACGCCGGGGGGGTTGTAGCAAATGGGTATACGAACTCTGGGATTCCAATACTCCGGATCATCAAACTTGCTCACCCAAGACCGCCAGACCATGCAGACAAAGCCATTCTTGCCGGTGACGGCGGTTTCGTAGCCTTGCTTGCCCAGCACTTGAACGCTCGCATCGCCGGAAATTGAGGGAGGTGCGGCGGTCCGCGCCAGCGCGATCTCCGCAGAAGCATTTGCCTCGAGGTATTGCTCGATAGGCGCCATGACCGGATAAGCGGGCTTCGCATCCTCGGCGCACGCCGTCCCGATAGCTCCCAGCAGTAAAGCCAGTCCGTACAGCTCAACTATCAGCCGTCTTGTCCGCACGCGAATTCTCCTTGAACATCCATGGTTAGCTATATGACGAAGTATCAACGAAGACCGCTCGAATGTCAACTGCACGCGTGTTGCGCCGGACTGCGTGTCCAGAGCCATGTTTCCAATCCGGTGCCGTGCACGTCGCGCGCAACACCGATGCTACCCGTCAATCGGATTAGCGGGGGTCTCGAGCAGCAACTGATAGAAGCCAAGATCCCGCCATGAACCAAATTTGAATGCGGCCTGTCGGATGGTTCCCGCATGCACAAATCCAAGTTTTTCGTGCAACGAAATGCTGGCCGAGTTGGTTACATCGATGCCACCGACCATGATGTGATACTGCTGTGCCTTGGCCGCTTCAATCAACTTTCGCACAAGCGCCATGCCGATGCCTTTGCCTCGATGGTCTTTGTGTACATATACCGAGTGCTCCACCGAATACTTATAGGCCGGCCAGGCACGAAACGTTCCATAACTTGCGAATCCGAGAAGGTAGCCGAGAGAGTCGAGAGCGCCAACGACAGGATACCCACCGACCTCCTTGGCCTTGAACCATCCGATCATACTCTGCGGTGCTCGCGGCTTGTAGTCATAAAGCGCGGTCGAATGCAAAATGGCATCGTTGAAGATATCGAGAATCGCGCTTGCATGAGTTTCATAACTGCAGTTGACGAAATTCACGACATTCCCCTCGACACGCGCGAATGAGCGCCGCCTCACCAGAATGCGATTGCTCGAATTTCGATGCTGCGCCGTGCTGGCGCGTCGGGCGCACTCGACGGGTCATCGAACGCAGTGTGTGCACTCAGGCGTGCGGGACCCGCCGAATCGTAAATCTTGATTAGAGTGGCTTCGGTGGGTAGTTGGCGAGGATACCAATACCAGCGATGACGAGGATTGTAGGCGAGGGCATAAGTCTCGCCCGTCCACTCCTTGTAGATGAGATCGCTCGGTATCAGGTCCTGAGGAGCTATCGTGCGTGCGTCACAGAGCGCCAGCGGGGTCTGCAAGACAGGGCCGCTCACCGGTCTCCAAAAATTGATAATGGCGAAGCGGCGCCGCAAACGCCATTCGGCCTCGTCAGGGGGCAAATGCTTGGCGACTCGGCGCGGCGCCGAATCCAAGGTCTGATCGTTATGTACCCGCCGCACGGCCTCGCGCAGATCGTTGTTGTTACCTGGGCGCAAAGTACTGTCGCGCAGGGTGTGATCGAAGAGGATGACCTTCTCCGCGCCCGTGTGCGTTTTCAAAGCCTCGATGACTTCCGGATAGTCGACATCCTTGGTGAGTGTGGCATCCTGAAATGAGGACCATTGCGTAAGAGAACTCTGGTGTTCAATCAGCTCGAATCCGCTGACGTCGAGCTTGAGCCCCGCTGTTTGACGTGCATTATGGATGGAGACGGTTTGCGCATCCACCTCTCCGCTGTTTCTGGGAACACCCGGGGGAGGATCGAAGGTGTAATTGACGGGCCGAACGCCGGTATTGCGTGTGTAGTTGAGGGCCGCCCTGAGTATCCCGGACTCGTCGATAGAGGGTTGTGGAATGGCACTCATTAGAACGCCTCCTTGAAAGGTCGCAGGTCGAGTTCGTGCGTCCATGCACTGCGATGCTGTTGGTGCAATTGCCAGTAGCATTCCGCAATGGAGTCCGGATTCAGTAACCCATCGGCGCCTGCATGCGCGACGAACTCGCGAGCCGCGCTGTTTAGCCGCTCGCCATCGGTGCCGCCATCAATCACGACGTGGGCGACGTGCACCAGACGCGGGCCGAATTCCCGTGCCAGACTTTGTGCCAGGGAGCGAAGGCCTTGGCCGACGCGAAAGAAAGCCGTGGCGCCTGTAAACAACAAACTTCCGCCGCCGCCGGCGAGCAATTGCGGGAGCGCCGCGCGCGAGAATAGAAACCCCGCATAGGTGCTACCGCGCCAGGTCGCTTCAAACTGCTCTGGGGTTAGTTCGAGCAATCCGCCGCGAACGGCATTTCCGACATTAAATACCGCGGCTCGCAGCGGTCCGAGTGCTTTAACATCGAGCGCGAGCCGATTGATCTCCTCCGGCGAACTGATGTCCCCAGGCACTGCATGGGCTTGCCCGCCCGCGGCGGCAATCTCCTGAGCAACCGTGCGAACTTGATCCGCGTTCCGCCCCGTCATGGCCACGAGCAGGCCCTCCTTGGCGAAGCGCCTGGCAAGGGCAGCGCCCAGTCCCGCGGATGCACTCACCCCGGCAATCCACGCTACGCCGGGAGCCCCCGGCGCCGAGGAGGGTTCTTGAGCCGTCATCGCCAATTCACCGATTTGTTTTTTTTGATTTGCCTGACTCATTGTCTCTTCATCCCTGGCCACAACATCTGAGACTTAAGAGTGTAGGGGGTGTACCGCTGCGACGAAAAGACCATTTTGTTAGATCGATATGTGAGTCATTTAAGGCGACGCGGCCCCAACGCAGTACACGCTCGCGGATTGATTATGTCCGCGTCCGTCGTAGGTATCCAGCATAGTCGTAATTCGTCTATCTGCCAATTGACTATTTGAAAAAGCAACCATAACATAATTTATTGCGGAACGTCGATTCGAGCCAAAGCAAACCATGATTTCACGAATCGCCACGGCGACACTTCTCTCCATCGTGATGCAGTGCGGGTGGGCGCAGGCCATCGACGCGGCGGATGCCGCCAGAGCATTTGGCGAACGACAGGCGCTCTGCGATCGCGATAAGAGCGCGCTCTGGGGAGTGGATCTCTGCGGGCCATTATTCTTTGTCGATGCCGCGACGCGCTACCTGGTCGCCAATCAGAATACCGCTGACGGATCACTGCAGCAGCAGGGCGATGTCTACGTGGGCCAGCTTCTGGACAGTGTCGGCATAGCAAATACGGCAGTGGAATGGAAAGGCGAACATTGGTCGATGGTAACCTGGCCCTTGCCGCAACAATCGGCAACGCGCGGCGCCTTGATGATCCACGAGTCGTGGCACCGGATTCAGGACGATCTCGGCCTACCCCCTCGCTCTCCGACCGAGGCCCATCTTGCGACAACGTTCGGGCGCACCATGATGCGCATGGAATGGCGAGCCCTCGGGGCGGCATTGAAGGCTCATGGGGATGTTGAACGGGCGCAGGCAATCCGTGCTGCGTTGATCTTCCGTGACGCGCGGCGGGAGGAGGCGCAAGGCGCCGCCGATCTCGAGAATCAACTTGAACTCAATGAGGGTCTGGCCGAGTACACCGGCCGAAGGTTGAGTGGCCAGGACTCGCTTGCCCTTGTCGCCATGCTGGACAAGGCCGAGGCGGGTAGCTCCTTCGCCCGCAGCTTTGCCTACACCTCCGGCCCTGCCTACGGATACTTGTTAGATTTTTACAGCAGCAACTGGCGCAAGCACGTGACGCAGCAGTCCGATCTGGGTTCAATGCTGAGGAGCGTTGCGGGGATTGTGCTGCCGCCGAATATTGCGGCACAGGCCACTCTCGCTGGCCGTGAATATGGGCTCACGCAGGTCGACAACGAGGAGCGCGCAGCAGCGCTAACGCGCACCAAGCAAGCGAAAGCGTGGACCCTCCAGCTTGTTCGTAGACCGGTGTTACATCTGCCGTTCGACAATATGCAGTTTACGTTCGATGTCAACAATCTCTTCCCGCTTCCTCCGTACGGAACGGTCTATCCGACCATGCAGATCATCGACACGTGGGGCGCGCTCACGGTGAATGGCGGTGCTCTGCTCGACAACAACTGGTCGGGCGTGACAGTCGCGGCGCCTTCACTCGCACGACTTACAGGAACGGGCTGGTCGCTTAAACTGAACCCCGGATGGGCCATGCGACCCGACAAGCGAAAGGGCGATGTCGTCATCGCCAAGGCTGGATACTCTGTTATGTCGGGCAGCGAACGCAGCGATCGAGTACGATAGAATCATTGCTCTAAGGAGGCGACGTGAACGTTGAAATTACCGAACAGCTTGCCGGCTTGAGTACTCCTCATCTTGCGGACGCTTGTTTGCGTTTAGGCGTTTCGGTGCGGTGCGCCCCGGCTGGCGTGACGGCGGTCCAAAGAGGCATGCGCTGCGCCGGCCGCGCATTGCCGACGCGTCATGTTGGCAGCGTTGATATTTTCCTGGAAGTCTTGCAGCACGCTCGGCCAGGAGACGTGCTGGTTGTGGATAATGGCGGCCGGCTTGACGAGGCATGCCTGGGCGATCTGGTCGCGATTGAAGTCCAGAAAGCGGGTTTGCAGGGCATTGTGATCTGGGGGCTGCATCGGGACACCGACGATTTGCTGAGAATCGGTTTGCCGCTCTTTAGCCTCGGCACGATGCCGACCGGACCGCAGCGTCTCGATGCACGCCCGACGGATTGTATGCAAGCGGCTCGCATGGGAACGTGGAACATTACGCGCGAGGACGTGGTGGCTTGCGACTCCGATGGCGTGCTTTTTATGCCCAAGGAGAAACTTCAGGAAATCGCGGTTGTCGCCACGAAAATCAGAGACATCGAGCGTCGGCAGGCTGAAAAAATGCACAGCGGAGTCTCGTTACGTGAGCAGACTCGATTTTCAGAGTACTTGAGTTCTCGCGCCACAAACCCGTCCATCGGATTTCGCGAACACCTGAGACGATTGGGTAGCGCAATCGAAGAGTAGGGTTGACGTCGGATGGCCCTACCGGTCTCGCTGCTCCTCGGACAAGCTAGGTCGGTAATTTGCAGTGGGCGCCGAAATCGGCGAGCACCATGCTCACGCACTCGGTAAGTCGGGTCGCATAGTCGATATGTAAGAATTCGTTCGGTCCGTGCGCGTTCGAATGCGGTCCGAGCACGCCGGTCACAAAAAACTGTGTTTGCGGAAAGCGCTCGCCCAGCATTCTCAAGAAGGGGATCGTCCCGCCGCCGCCCAAGCTCACCGCCTCGCAGCCGAACACGTGTTTCGAAGCCCGCTGCATCGAGGCTTCGAACCAGGGTGCGAAAGCAGGAGCGTTCCATCCTCCGGAGGAGGACTCCGGTTCGAAGCTGATCTGCGCTCCGTAGGGCGGATTGCGCTGCAAGACTTCGGAGACCGCGCGGCTGGCGTGCGCCGGGTCTACGGTGGGCGGCAATCGCAAGGAAATCTTCAGAGAGATCTCCGGCAGCAGCACATTGCCCGCCGCGCTCAATGGCGGCAAGCCATCCGCGCCGGTCACGGCCAGCGACGGACGCCAGGTGTTGTTGATCAGCAGCTCGACCGGGTCCGTCGACACGGGTTTCACTCCAGGGGCAAACGGAATTTTGTCGATAATTTGCGCCCCCAAGACCTGCGCCGCCGCTCCAATTTGCGCGCGGCGATCCGGTGGAATCGGCGCGTGAACTTCATCGAGATTCTCAATGCGCGCCAGCAGCTGCTCGAGCAGCCGAAATGGCATCGGCGCGATGCCGGATGCCAGGCCGGAATGCGCTCCCTCCGTCAGAACCCGTACCTTCAACTTGCCCACCAGGTTGCCGCGCAGCGATGTGGTTGTCCACAGCTGTTCGAAGTTGCCGCATTCCGCATCGAGGCAAACCACCAGGGAAGGTTCGCCGATTTTGGTGCCCAATGCATCGAGGTGCGCGGGCAGGTGAATGCTTCCACTCTCCTCGGTTGCCTCGATCATCAGCACGCAGCGCGGCAACGGCACGGACTGCGCCTTGAGCGCGGCAATCGCAGTCAACGAGCTGAATACGGCATAGCCGTCGTCCGCGCCGCCCCGCCCGTAGAGTTTGCCGTCGCGAATCACCGGATCCCAAGGTCCCAGCCCCGGCAGCCAGCCGGTAAACTCCGGTTGCTTGTCCAGATGCCCGTATAGCAACACGCAGTCGGGCAACTCGCCCGGGACATCCACCAGCAACAGCGGCGTCATGCCCGGCAGGCGGCGCACCTCGACCGACATGCGCGGCACAGCCTGGGTGCGGCACCACTGCGCCATCAGATCGATGGCCTGATCCATGTAGCCATGGCTCTCCCAATCCGGATCGAACGCCGGAGACATGTTGGGAATACGCACATAAGCCTGCAGGCGCTCGATAATCGATGTCTGCCAAACATTTTCGATGAAGCGCCGTAGATCCAATGAGTTCATTTGGCTTCCAGCTTGAGCGGTTCTCAGATCCAAAAGTCAGGCCACGACTGATTTAGCCGGCAGATGACGAAACAAATGCCGGCGCGCTTCTTCGTCCATCTCCGCCTTGAAGTTGTACCGGTCCTTCAGCGCGTTGGCTCGAGCTGCGGCAGGGCGCGCGCTAATATCGTCAAACCACCGTTTCAAGTTCGGCAACGCGCCCCATGCGTCATCTCCCAAGACATACGGCACCAGCCGTGCCCAGCCCCATGCCGCCATGTCGACGATCGTGTAGCTTGCGCCGAGCAGGAATTCGCGGTCGGTCAGTCGCGCATCCAAAATCGTATAGTGGCGCCGGGCCTCGTATTGATATCGGTTCACCGCGTAATCGAGGCCCTTGGGTGCGTAATGTTTAAAGTGCACGGCTTGACCCGAATAGGGGCCGACACCCGTTCCGATGAACATGAGCCAAGACAACAGCTCGCCGCGCTGCTGCGGATTGTTGTCGGGCAAGAAACGGCCGGTTTTCTCGGCCAGGTACAGCAGGATCGCGTTGCTGTCGAATACCAGCACAGTGCCATCGATAATGGCTGGGACCTTGGCGTTCGGATTGAGTGCCATAAAGTCCTCCCGAAATTGCTCACCCTTGCGGGTATCCACGGGGATAATTTCGTAAGGGAGTGACGCCTCTTCAAGAAACAGCGCGACCTTGGCCGGATTCGGGGCTGGATTGAAATAGAACTTAATCATTAGGCTACCCCTTTACCGAAACCACAGTCACGAACGCCAAAGCGCGGCCACTTACGCTTGCAATCGAGTGCGGCTTTAAATATAGTCAGTTTGCCAACCGTCGAATCAGATGTCAATCGCGGATCAATTGTCAAATCGCGGATCTAGGATCTCTTGGGGCCCCGGACGTGTCGGTACGGTCTCTCCGTTCAACGAGTCGAACGTGGCATTGCAGACGCCGGCTCGTTGCCGCGTTCCTCGAGGAACCTAAGTCATAGAAGGATACTGAAGGTGATCACCCGCACAATCATTTCAACGCCCACCGGCGCGCCCGCAGTCGGTCCGTACTCCCAGGCAATCAAAGCACAGGGATTGGTGTTTGTGTCCGGCCAACTCGGGTTGGATCCGGCGACACACCAACTGGTCGATGGCGGGGTCGAGGCGCACACCGAGCGTGCCATTCGCAATACTCAACTCGTTCTCAAGGCGGCCGGGTCGGACCTGGACCGGGTTGTTCGTTGCGTTGTTTATCTCACGACAATGGAGCATTTCGCCGCGATGAACCGCGCCTATGAGCGCTTCTTCGACAAAGACAAGCCTGCTCGCACGACGGTCGCCGTCTCTGGATTGCCACGTAATTCGTTGGTGGAAATCGAGGCGACGGCGTTAGAGAGCCGACGGCCGTTCGAATCGGTTTTATCTCGATTGGCTACACAGTTCCGGCGCCAGCCGGCTTAAGTGCCTTTCCAAGCAGCCCAGAGGTGAGTCGAGTGCAAACATCACTTAAATTTAGATCGTTCCGCCCAGTATGGGGGATGTGTGTTCTCGTGTGCTGCAGTGCCGGCGCGCCCCAGCAAACCGTTCGCGGATCCACGCCATGGTCAGGGTTGGAAGACACTGCGGATGCTCCGGCGCTTGGCGTCGCCCAGGGCGCGCAGCGAATTGAAAGCCTGCAGGTTCTTACCCATGTCTCGAAACTCAATACCTTCGGCGTGACCTCGACTCTAATTTATGGACCAACTGAGGCCATCCTCGTCGACGCGCAATTTCGCAACAGTGAGGCTACCGCTCTCGCCGACCAAGTAGCGGCGAAAGGCAAGAAACTCAAGGCGATTTTTATCACTGAGCCAGATGAGGATCACTATATGGGGACGGCTGTACTGCACCAACGCTTCCCCAATACACCGATATATATGACTGCGGACGCGCTGGCGCACTTTCAAAAGGTCTCGCCGAGGCAGGTTGCAGGAGCGAAAATATTCTTGGCCGGCGATGCACCGGACGCCGTGCCAACGCCCGAAGTGCTTCCCCACACGCACCTGCTCGTGGATGGGCGGTCGGTGGAAATCATTCCCGATTCGCAAGGTGATGTTCTCGACCGCACGAACAGCTTCGTGTGGGTCCCGGCGCTTCGAACCGTCATAGCCGGCGGTATCGCATTCAATCATGTGCATGTGTATCTGGGTGATTCAACGGAAGAAAGTCGCCAGCGATGGCAAGATTCCATTAAGCGCATTCAGTCTCTTCATCCGCGGGTAGTCATAGCGGGACACAAAAAGAGCACCGGTCTTAAGGACACATCTCAAGTTCTCATCGCGACCAGCGAGTACCTCCAGGCGTTTGACGCGGCGCGTAAATCGGCTTCTGACGCCAAGGCTCTGGTGGATTCGATGAAACAAAAATACCCTGACTATGGATCGGAATTTGTCTTGGTCTGCTCGGCCGCGGGGAGCTTCAACTTGACCCCGGAGCAGATCAAACAGCAGTTCGGCCCCGGCCCTGGATGTTGAGCGTTCCCGTGTCACCGGTCGAAAAAATGATCAATGCTCGAATTGAGCAGGGCCAGATCAAATCCGGTGTCAACGAACTCGCCTCACTCGACCGCCATTTGAATCTGCTGCGGTCGCTCCTTTTTTCGTGCGGTGATTTCCGATTTCACGGCGCAGCCAGGCGTTCCTGCGGCGGAGCGGCCTTCGCCGCGCTGCCTGCTGATGATAGAGACAACGGAGGAAAGCGGAAGCATCACCTGTCCGCGCGCCTCGATATTGGCGCTGGGTTCGAAATGACGCGGCGCCGTCTTGGCGCTGTCGATCGCGCAGACGCCTGAAAGATCTTATACGGAGTCTCCCCCCGCGATGAAAATAAAACAGCCTCTATTCCTCGTTGCCTGCTGGGTGTGCGCCCTGCTATCGCCGGCGTTCAGCGCTGATCCTTGGTATCAAACCGATACGCCAGTCGGGTCAGGGTCAGGTGCGGTCGGGTCGATTCCACCGTTGACCAAATCAAGTGTTTCGTTCGCGGCGCATGCCGCCCCGGCCACGGCAAAGGTTCCGTCGATTGAACGTGCGGGATTTCAATATCTGCGCGCCGCGGAATTGAAGGCGGATCTTTATTTTTTGGCATCCGACGGCTTGCAAGGTCGTTCATCCTTGCAACCCGGTGACGACGTGGCAATCCAGTGGGTGGCGGCAGAATTTGCCAAGGCGGGGCTCGAACCGGCGGCCGGCGATTCCTCGTATCTGCAAGCCGTGCCGCTGTCCGAATATCGGGGTGATCGCGATGCAAGCTTCGTTAGTCTCAAGCGCGGCGATAAAACCACTCGGTGGCATGCGCCCGACGTCGTCGGCGGCTTTCGTCACGATCTTGAGATCACCGCTCCCTTGGTGTTCGCCGGTTACGGCATCACCGCCCCCGGAATACACTACGACGATTACCGCGGCATTGACGTGCGGGGCAAAGTAGTCGCCGTATTCGAGCATGAGCCGCAGGAAATCGATCCGCACTCGCTCTTCAACGGCACAGGCAATACCCGTTATGCAACCAATCGCGTCAAAGCCCTGAACGCGCAGGCACACGGCGCTGTCGCGGTCATTGTAATGGCAGAACCGAATCGCAAACATCCGTCAAATCTTGAACGGTTGAATCGCCCCAGCGGCCGTCCAAGTCGGATGATTCCGTTACCCTCCCAGGCCCTCGTCAATGACGAACTGCAGATTCCGGTCTCCACCGTAAGCGACGCGGTAGCGGCCGAACTGCTGGCCACCGCGGGTGCGACGCCGCAAGCGCTGCAGTCGACGATCGATCAAGATCTGTCGAATCACTCCCTTGCATTACCCGACAGCGTAGTGACGCTTCACGTCGAAAACAAATCGCTCAGTCCCGGAGTGACCTACAACGTCGCTGGATTGTTGCCGGGCACCGATCCAACCCTGGCCGCCGAGACAGTCATTATTTCGGCGCACCACGATCACCTCGGTACCTCACCCGGTGCCGGCGGCAAATTGGAGATATGGCACGGCGCCGATGACAACGGCTCTGGTACGGTCGGCGTCGTTGAACTGGCGCATGCGTTTACAGCAAACCCGGTTCGACCAAAGCGATCCATCTTATTCGTGGTCTTCGCTGCGGAGGAAAGCGGCCTGCTGGGTTCTTTCTACATGGCGGCGCATCCTCTCAGACCGCTCGCTGGTACTCGCGCCATGATCAATTTCGACATGATTGGACGCGACGAAGCGAAAAGCGAACAGACCGATGGCCTGATTGACCTCCCAGCGAATACCAGCAATCTACTGAACCTCATCGGCGGTGCCTACAGCCCCGATTTCAAAAACACGGTGGTGACGGCCAACCGGCTGGTCGGCTTAGAATTGGACGACCGTTTTGATCACGAGAACGCCTTGAATCTACTCTTTCGCAGCGATCAGTTCCCGTTCGTGCTGCACAACGTTCCAGCGTTTTGGTTTTTCACAGGGCTTCATCCTGACTATCATCAGACCACCGACACACCGGACAAAATCAACTATCCGAAAATGCTTAAGATCCTTCAGCTGTCATACCTGTCGGCCTGGGAGTTTGCCAACCAAGTGGGCTTCCCACGCTTCGTCGCAGACCCGCCGGGAAGCTAACTGCAACCGAAACCATCGTCAGGGGCGCTCGATCGACATCGTTTTTATCGAGCGGCTTTGGCGCTTAGTCAACGAGGAGGTGCACTGCGCGCCCACCGCGATGGCCGGGGAGAGTACCGAGCAATGAGGACCTGCTTTGAGACTTACAACAGCCGCGGCCTCCACCATCCATAACCCAGTCGGATCGTCGCATATTCCGCAGTCCGCTACTGGCTGCAAGTTGCTGGTGATCTTGCCGCTCGGATAGGCCTGTGTGCAATCGATGTCAAAAGGCCCGTTTTGTAAGTGGGTGGGTGTCGCGCATTGGCGACGCAGGGTAGCCACTCGAGTGGCCACTCGGGAGGGTCACGAGTGAGCGCGCGCGAAGCTTCGGATCTGGCGCGACGCATGAGGCCCCGGTTGCTCGATCTCGTCACGCGCCTTCGCCGGCCACTGCACTACTCGCCTGATAGATCGGCCCCGTCACGGAACACAGCCTCGACATTGTGTCCGTCAGGATCCAGTACAAACGCAGCGTAGTATTGCGGATCGTACTGGTGGCGAACACCCGGAGACCCATTCGATTTTGCGCCGGCGGCAAGCGCCTCGTTATAGAACGCGTCCACCGCACTGCGAGACCGTGCGCGGAAAGCGACATGGAGTTTTGGAATCGGCGAAGGAGTCGCAACTATGCCGAACTGCCAGGTTGCACTTCCGAAGCCGACTGCCTGACCGTCTTCGGCAAGGAAACGAGATCCAAGAGGGGCTAGCACCCGCTCATAGAACCCGCGACTCCGAGAGAGGTCGAGCACCGGGAGATTAAAGTGATCGATCACGCGAATAGATATGGCATCGCTGATCGGCTATTTCTGATCCGCGTAAATCTTCATCAACCGATAGAGGAATTCGCGGCCCTCGAACAGCGACTTGACGCTGACGTACTCGTTGAGTCCGTGAACATTTCCCAGATCCGGGCCCATGAACACCGGCCCAAAACCGAATGTCGGGATGCCGACGGCATTGGTGAATTCACCGTCCGTCGCGCCGGACTGCAGCAGGGGCAGCACCGGCACGCCGGGCCAAAATTCGGCGGTCAGCTTCTCGATCGGACCCAAGACCGCGGAGGTCAACGGCGGGGGCGCGGCGGTCGGGCCGCGTGTCTCGGGCAGAGAGATTTTCACCGCGGGGTCGGCCACCAATTCCTCGAGCTTGGCCCGCACAGTCTCGGCACTGACGCCGGGAAAAATCCGGCAATTGATGTTGGCTCGCGCACGCTGCGGTAGAGCGTTGGTCGCGTGTCCAGCATCGAGCATGGTGGCGATGCAGGTCGTACGCAGGGTTGCGTTCCAGCTCGGGTCCTTGGCCGACACGAGTGCGAGTGCCTTTGAGTCGTTGGGATTGTTTAGAAATGCGTACATCGCATTCGCGGTTTCGGTATCGCCTTTCGCCGCGAGAATCTTGGCGATGCCGGTGAAATAGGCGCGATTGGCGTCGATGAATTGCGCCGGAAATTCATAGGCGCCGATCCGCGTGAGCGCTGCGGCGAGGTGATAGATTGCATTGTCCTTCACAGGCCGCGAGCTGTGCCCACCCTTGTTCGTCACCTCCAGAAGGTAGTTCTGCGGGAACTTCTCGCCAGCCTCGACTTCAAGGGCGACCTTGTTGCCGCTCTTGTCCAGTTCGCCCGCGGCCCCCTCGTTGACTGCAAAAGCGGCATCGATGAGTTCGCGGCGATTGCGAGTCAGCCAGTCGGCGCCGTTGAAGGCTCCCGCCGTTTCCTCACCGCAAGTCAGCGCGACCTTCAACGTGCGCTTGGGCTTGTAGTTTTCAGTTTTATAACGAATCAGGGTGTCAACCCAGATCGCCGCTTCGGCTTTGTCATCGAGTGAGCCGCGCGCGTAGAAATAACCGTTCTCCTCGACGAGTTTGAACGGGTCGCGCGTCCAGTCCTCGCGCTTCGCTTCCACGACGTCGATGTGCGCCAGCAAAAGAATCGCCTTCAGCTTCGAATCCTTGCCGGGGAAAATCGCAACCAAACCGCCTTCCTTGGGATGATCGGGCGCTGCGAACGGGTACAGGTCGCTGTCCGGGAAACCGGCCGCCTTGAGGTGCGCAGCCATCCGCTCCGCGGCGAGCGTGCAACTCCCCGCGGACAGAGTGGTATTGGTCTCGACCAGTTCCTTATAAAGTTCGCGAAAACGCTGCTCGCCGGCGGGCGTGTCATGGGGGGGCGCCGCAAAGGCGGAAAAGGCGGCGAGGGCGGCAGCGGCGGCAAGAAAAACTTTCATACGGTCTCCTACTCAGCGAGCTTGATGCGCCTTGGTCTTCTCAACATACCAATCATGCAATTCGATCTGCCGGGACTGGACTTCGATTCAACCGGCCGGCCTGCGATTCAGACATGCTCGCCAAGCGTCGAGACTTCCAGCGGGTCGTCAGAGCACCAGATCGGCGCACATGTCGGCCGCGTTGGCTACGCCGAAGCCATTGGGGTACGATGATGAAGTGGCCTGATCGCCGCTGGTGGCTTCCATCTTCTTTACTCGCCCTCCACGATAACCGCTGTTCTACGCGCCGACTTTTTGCTGATGGGGAGGATTTGCTGATATTCCAACGAGTCGAGACACCGGTTTGCCGCTTCGACATCCGAAAACTTGATGAGTACCAGTCGCGTGGGCGACCAAAGATCAGTCTCGCGAAGGGTGATGCGACCGCCCCTGGCCAAATATTGACCCCCGAACTTTTCAATTATGGGTCTAGCCTTCGATCTGTATTGCTCATACAAATCGGCGTCGTCAAGTATATAGTCCACGATGAGATAGGCTGCCATGCGCGACTCCAAGCAATAGAACTGAACTGAACTAAGCTACGCCATGCCGTGTATAAGTGATTAGATGCAGGCCTTCACGGCAGAAGGACGATCTTACCCAGCGCGCCCGGCGCCATCACACGGCGATGGGCGTCAGCCGCCGCTGCAAGCGGCAGCTCAGCGCCGACAATTGGATTTAATGATCCGCTCTCGAGACCGGCGTAGATTGCTCGATTGATCTTGCCAAAACCGACTTCGGATGTGTTCCAAAGCTGCATTCCTATCACCGATGCCTCTCGTGCCATCAGATCGCGCGGCGTGATTTCAACGTTGCCGCGACTTCCGATCACCACCACGCGCCCCGCAGGCGCGAGCATCGTCAGGTCGTGGCCAAGATTCACATTGGCCAGCATCTCCAAAATGACATCGACGCCGCGACCGTCCGTAGCACGCATAATTTCTAGTCTATAGTCGGTAGCTCGATGACTGACTGCGTGATGCGCGCCGTGCTTGCGGATCAACCCCAGCCCCTCTTCGGTGCCGGCCGTACCGATGATCGTCAGGCCGGCTGCTCGGGCGAACTGTAGGGCTGCGAGACCGACTCCACCACTCGCGCCGTGTATGAGAATGGTTTCGGCCGGCGTCACATGCGCGGTCTGAAACAAAGCGCGATAGGCCGTCGTGTAGGGAACAAACAGCGCGGCGCCTTGAGCGAAGCTGATCGCAGAGGGTAACGGGTGCACCTGCAGCGGAGTACACAGCGTATATTCCGCATACGCACCGGTGATCGTGCCGCTGGTATAAACACGTGTGCCCGGCACGATACCGTGAACATCGGAACCCACAGCCTCAACGATGCCCGCTGCGTCCGATCCTGGCGTGAACGGCAACTTTGGGGTGCGTGCGCCATAGGTTCCGGCACGCGCGTAGGTGTCATAGGGATTCACGCCCGTGGCTCTGACGCGGATCAAGATATTGCCGCTCTCCGGTCGAAGATCCTCCGCTTCCTCGATCTTGAGTACCTCCGGACCACCATATTCATTGACGCGTATTCGTTTCATGCTTTTCCCTTAATCAAAGTGCAAGGCTCATCGTCGCATTCGCCAAGGGTGTAGTGTAACCGCCCACCTCGATGCCCTCGACGCCGTTTTTACCGCGTATATGCACATGAAGCATGCCGCGGCGCCCCATCTTTGTACCCTGTTCGCTGACCATACGGGTGCCCGCAGAATTTGAAATCATCCCATGCTGCATCATGTACGCCGCCAGCGGGCCGGTGGAACTTCCGGTTGCCGGGTCTTCGGGAATGCCATACTCGGGCGCGAACATTCGCGAGTACACCCCTTCCGGTGTGGGCGTGAATACGAAGACGCACATGAGCACCGGATCCGCACCGCGTAACTGCCTCATCCCGGCAAGATCGAGCCAGGCGCGATCGACCGCCTCTCTGTCGCGCAGCGCCACCAAGACAGTTGGATTCCCCGCGTTCAGAAGCTGCGGCTTGAAGCCGAGCAGCTCGTTTTCGTTGAGTCCCAGTACCTTTGCGACGAGCCCTGAATCATAGACCCGCCCAGTCTCGATCGGCGGGGTGGTGAGCCATATCATCGGGCGCTCACCGGCGTCCACTCGAACTGCGACTGGACCGACGTTTTCTTCCAACGAAAAGTCACTCATCGTCGCGGGCACCCGGCCCTCATCGCGCAGGACGAAGGCCGTACCGATTGTCGGATGCCCGGCGAACGCCAATTCCTTCCCCGGTGTAAAGATTCGTACCCGAGCAATGCAGTCACTGCGCGTCGCCGGCAGAACAAAGGTCGTCTCTGTCAAATTCAGTTCGCGTGCGATGCGCTGCATGGTCGTAAGCTCCATTCCAGACGCGTCGGTAAACACAGCGAGGGAATTCCCTTCGAGCGCCTGCTGCGTAAACACATCTACCACTCGATACGTATAGCGTTGCGCCATAGGTCTGCTCCTGGCAATTGAACTCTGAGGGTTCGTTTGTTATTACTTTCGATATATTGCCAAGTGACGAAGTCACAGTCAAGCCAAGAATGGTTATTTGCTTAGGATTGCTAGTGTCGGTCGCGTGGCGCAGCCTAAGCGCGAAAGGTGCGACCAGGCGCAAAAACCCGTGTCTCGTATGATCGGGACGATGAGTTGGTTCGCCTTTGGTAAGGGATCGATCTACGGTCAGCGAACTGCCGCACGGGGCGTTTAATGCTGCGTTGCTCAATACAAGGACGATGACAACTTATTGTAAGTATTTATTGGCAATGAATACAATCACGCGATTGCGAATCGGCAATTTTCATGCCGTCTTATCACGCGCCGACTCATGGGCTCGAGTCAGCGCCTGGTCGAGGTCGGAAATCAAGTCGTCGGGGTGTTCCAACCCGACGGACAGTCGCAGCAGATCATCATGTATCCCCGTCCCGCTCCCATGTGTTGGCGACGTTGCTTGATGTTGGATCAAGCTCTCGACCTCGCCGAAACTGGTCGCATTGATGAAGATCTTGACATAGCCTGCGGCCCGCACCGCCGCATCGCGGCCGCCGCGTACCTGCAGTGATACTATCCCGCCGAAACCGTCGTTCAGCTGCCCTGCGGCGAGTTCGTGCCCTTCATGCGATTCGAGGCCCGGATAGAATACTTTCTTCACCCATCGATGGCCGTATAAATGTCGAGCGACTGCCATGGCGTTGGCTGAGTGGGCACGAACTCGGTAAGGCAGAGTTTTCAATCCCCGATGTGTGAGCCAGCAGTCAAACGGCGCCGGCACGGCTCCCTCGAGCAATTGAATTTGGCGGACGTCATGAATGAGAGAGGAATTCTCCTTGGAGACAACGATGCCGCCGAGCACATCGCCGTGGCCACCGACGTACTTTGTCGAGGCATGCACGACAAGGTCAACACCAAAGTCCAGTGGGCGTTGCAACGCGGGCGTCACGAATGAATTGTCGACCACGCATACAGCGCCCGCTTGGTGGGCGATCTTGGCGACGGCGCGAAGATCGGTAACTTTTAATAGAGGGTTGGAAAATGTTTCCGTCCAGACGAGCTTCGTCTGGGGAGTCAAGGCCGCTGCCGCGGCGCGCAGATCTGTCATATCGATCATGCGATAGGTAATACCCCACTTTGGCATGACATCCCTGAGGATCCTGACGGTTCCCTGAAACAGATCGTCGGGGACCAGGACCTGATCGCCCGGCTTCAGCGCGGCGCGAATTACCGCCGTTATTGCGGCGCATCCTGAAGAGAACGCGACTGCTGTGTGGCCGCGCTCCAAGCCCGCGAAACATGCCTCGAGCGTGTCCCTGTTTGGGTTGCCCTTACTCGAGTAGAAACTTCCCTTCGGATAGGTACCGTCAGACTCGCGTTGGTAGGTGACCGAAAGCGTTATCGGCTTGGCCACTGCACCAGAGCCGGCATCGGGTATGTGGCCTCCGTGAATCGCCAGTGTTTCGAGTTTCATGGATGTTCTGCCCTTTGAATCTACCATTTGGCCTTCGTTGCACCGCCGTGAATACCTGCTCGGCGCGCGTCGGCTCCACGTCCCGCGCATTGAAGTCATTTACCAGCCGGCGATTACGGACCACAGCAGTCTATTCGCGGACTCGTGCTTGACCTAGCCTGTCGGCGATGTCTAAGCTGTACGCGTGTCGTACAACTTCTCTTCACATCTGCCGTCTATGGAAAGTCTTGTTGCTGCCTTTAGGGCCGCGAAGCTGGGCTCTTTCTCGGCTGCCGCACTGGATCTTGAAATTACGCATGCGGCGGTGAGTCGACGAATTGCCGCCGCAGAGGCATGGGCTGGAGTTCGCTTATTCGATCGTCACGGACGAGGTGTGGTGGTGACGCCGGACGGGCAGCGAATTCTGGCGCGGGCGGCGTTGGCCGTCGAACAGATCGCAGATCTCGCCGACCGCCCACGGCGGCAGAAGCGCCTACCGGTTGTTCGGATGGCGGTTACCCCGTCATTTGCGCGCTTTTGGCTATTGCCGAGGATCCGTGACCTCGAAGGCCGTCCTCCGAGCCTTCGAATAGAGGTTGCGGCCGAACTGAGACATGCCGATATCGCTGCGCGCAAGGTGGATTTAGCGATCCGGTACGGCCGCGGCGGATGGAGAGTTGCAACCGAACACCGTCTATTGGAAGAATTGCTCCAACCAGTTGTTGCGCCGGGGTTGGCTTCATCAAGAGCACATCACCGTGCTGCAGAGATAATCGCTTTGCCGCTGCTCCACGATGGAGACTCCGGTAACTGGAAAGCTTGGGCGGCTTTCCACAAGACGCCATACATACCGAAGCCGGCGGACCGAACATTCGCGGACTATTCGCTGACGCTTGCCGCAGCCAGTGCAGGTCTCGGCGTAGCACTGTGGAATCGTGGACTGCACTCTCTAAGCGAGTGTAACGGCGCACTGGCGCCCCTCGGGGCCTTACCCGCGCCGAGTCCGTTGGCTTACTACCTATTGTCGCGCCCAGGTGAAGACAACACTCCAACGGCCCGTGTGGCCGAGCGAATCAGGGCAGCGTGTCGTTTGCCGAAATCCACCTAACATCGTCACGCCAGTATTGCTGGCGGAAGTGGACAGAGCGCCGATATGTTATATTGCGAAGCGACGATACGTAAGTCAATTGACTATCGGCGCATGGGCTCATGACAAAGTTACGCAAATCAACCTTAGCGGATGGTGCGCGAGTCATGGAGATTTGGCGTCGAGCAGTGGACGCGACGCATGACTTCCTCAGCCCCGCGGACCGCCGTGATATCGAAGCTGAAGTGGTCGCGTTCCTTCCTCGTGCGCCGCTCGATCTCGCCGTTGACGAAACCGACAGAGCGATCGGATTTATGCTGCTTCATGGCAACCGGATGGAGGCATTGTTCGTCGACCCGAATTTTCGTGGGCTCGGCATTGGCCGCGCCCTCGTTGAGGACGCTGTCAAGCGTCATCCGAATCTTTTAACCGAGGTGAACGAGCAAAACCTTCCGGCGATTGGCTTCTATGAGCGGCTCGGGTTTGAGCGCTGCGGTCGCTCCGTGATTGACGGTCAGGGGAGACCTTATCCTCTGATACATCTCCGCTACGCCAACGTAGCGCAATCTGCGGCCGAAGAACCGACCTAACCCCGCCGCGATCAAATGAGGGTGTTCCTCGAATGTCGCCTGAAGAACCTGATGCGAATAGGTCGCGCGAATGGCCAGCATCTGTAAGGAAGGATAACCTCGTGGTTGCGCGCTGGCGAAGGAGGCGGCTCATGACCCAAGACGGTGGTTGCTTATGCGGGAGAGTGCGTTTCCGGGTGGCTGCGGCGCCGTTGGACAGCGGTTATTGCCACTGCCGCATGTGCCAGCAGAACTCCGGAGCTCCGGTGGTCGCATGGGTGACGTTCCCTGCCGCGGGCTTTTCGTGGATATCCGGAGAGCCAAGCAGTTACGCATCCTCGGCTCATTCCAAGCGCGAGTTTTGCGCAACATGCGGAAGTTACCTCGTATTCAGGAGCACGAAGTTCCCCGACGAGGTGAGCGTCAATACCGCGTCTTTCGACAATACCAACGCATTTCCACCGCGCCGGCACTTATTCGTGGAAAGCCAAATCTCGTGGTTCCGCACGGCGGACGACTTGCCGCGCGAACACGGCTATGGCGGGTTAGTCCCCACCGATTCTGACTCTTAACGAGTCACACGCACCTTACGAGTTGACGCGTGCGGCAACGCACAGGATGTTCCACAGCTGCAGGGATTCGAACTGATCGACGCTGGTGGCTTTTGGATGTTTCAAATAGCTGAGAGAGGTAAGCAGGCGGCTCGATACCGTTGCAGTCCTGATCTCGATGCGAAACAGCCGCCCGATCAGATCGAGGGCGATCTTCGATTGTCCGTAACAATTCGGGTCGGCCTGCGCTTTTGCGCGCGCCCCGTGTATCAATCGCCTGGCCTCGGCAAGGCGCAGTAGGCCTCATATCCGTCGCTCCGCGGGATGCTCTGCTCAGACCTCGGCCATCAGGTGTTTTTTCATCTTTCGGATTGCAGGCTCATTGCGTTTGTAGAAGGTCCACTTCTTGATACGCTTCGTTTGCACGAGACCGGATTGAACCAGAATCCGCATGTGCTCGCTTAAGGTAGGTTGAGAGACTCCGAGCTTTTCGGCGATCAGGAGCGCACACACACCGTCTTTCACCAGGCATCCGTCGATTTGCGGCTGGAAATGCGATCTAGGATCTTTGAGCCATCCCAAAATCTGCATGCGACGATCATTTGCGAGAGCGTGAAAAACGTTCAAAAACGACATGTAGTTAGTTCGCTAAAGCACTCATTCTACCCAAAAACGGCCCTTCTCTTCAAGTTACCGGCATCCAGGCGCATAAGTTAAGAACCTCCAGCATGCTCGATGGTCGGCCGCACCGCAAAAATATCCTCCGAGGAATGCTGGCCGCAATGCTCTACAGGGTTACCCGCCTAAAATCTGCCAAGAGTCCGGACAAGTGCGCCAGCAAGCGGGCGGCTGCGGCGCCGTCAACGACTCGATGGTCCCATGACAAGCTCAGGGGCAGGATAAGTCGCGGATGAAAGTTCTTTTCGCTCCACACGGGCCGCATCTGAGCGCGCGCCACCCCCAAAATGGCGACTTCCGGTGCATTGATGATCGGTGTGAAGCCTGTGCTTCCGATTCCGCCCAGCGATGAAATCGTAAAGCTGCCCCCTTGCAAATCTGCAGGGGTGAGTTTCCCTGCGCGCGCCTGATTGGCGAGACTCGCGACTTCACCGGCAATTTCTTCAAGTCCTTTCCTATCGACATCGCGAATCACCGGCACGACCAACCCATACGGCGTATCGACCGCGAAGCCGATATGAAAATAGTGCTTCACCACCAGTTCGGCGCCCTCGAGCGAGGCGTTGAATTCTGGATACTTCGCCAGCGCCACGGCGGTCGCCTTGATCACAAATGTGACAAGGGTGAATTTAACGCTGGGGCTTCGTATTTCTGCATTTAGCGTCTGACGAAACGCCTCGAGGTCTGTGATATCAGCGTCTTCAAAGTTTGTGACATGGGGGATGTCCGTAGCACTGCGTGCCAGCTTCATTCCGGCGATTCGCTGAATCCTCGAGAGCGGTACGCGTTCTATCTTGCCGAATTTTGAAAAATCGATTTGCGGCCAAGGTGCCAGCGTGGATTCATTGAGACTGTCCGCATGCGCGACGCCGGCGGTCGCGAGATCAGAGGTCTTGACGAATTCTTGTAGGTCGTCCTTCACAATGCGGCCTCGTCGGCCGGTGCCCAGTACGGCACTTAAGTCGACGCCTAACTCGCGCGCGAATCGGCGCGTTGATGGGGATGCATAAGGGGAACGCTCAGGGGCTACCGGGAGCGTCAGCTCCGCGGTCGCTGGGTGCGGTGTCGCCGCAGAAGGGGAGGGCAGGCTCGCGACGACCGACGGACGACTGGGCGACTCGGTCGGTCCGGCCTGATCGGAGGCTTCTTCAAGGGTTAGAAGCATCGAACCCAGGCTAACGCGATCCCCCACCGCGATCTTGATTTCCTTGATGGTGCCGTTCATAGGAGACGGAATGTCCAGAGTAGCCTTGTCGGATTCCAGCGTGACGAGGGGCGCATCTTTTGCGACCGAGTCCCCGGGTTTCACGAGAATTTCGATGACCGGAATATCCTTGAAATCTCCGATGTCTGGAACCGTCACCTCGCTTATTGAACTCATAAGCGCACCGTCAAACCGTCCACGGAGCAGGTCGCTCTGCGTCGATCTCATAGCGTTCGAGCGCTGTTTGCAACACCTCTCGGTCCGCCAGCCCGTCAGCTACCAATACCGACACGGCCGCGACGGCGATGTGATGGCGGTCCACCTCGAAGAAGTCTCGAAGCGCGGCGCGCGTATCGCTGCGCCCGAATCCGTCGGTTCCCAGCGCCAAGAATCGAGATTCCAGGTACGGGGCAATGAGCTGCGGGTAGGCGCGAACGTAGTCCGTGGCAGCGACAATCGGGGCATGATCCGTGAGGCACTGCTCGAGATGGCTCTTTTGCGTCGCCAGCATCGGGTGATGCCGGTTGTAGCGCTCCACCGCGCGGGCCTCTCGTGCCAGTTCGCTGAAGCTCGTGACGCTGTAGATCTCACTGGCGATACCGAAGTCCCCGAGTAGCAGGTCAGCCGCGGCGATCACTTCTCGAAGGATCGCACCCGAGCCGAGCAGGCGCACCCTTTGCGTCGCCGACTCCGGGCCGCGGCCGCCCAGACGATACATGCCCTTGACGATCTGTGCCTCGATTCCAGCGGGCATCGAAGGCTGAGCGTAGTTCTCATTCATGAGCGTGAGGTAGTAGAACTCATCGTTCTGCCGCTCCATCATCTCCCGCATGCCATGATCCAAGATCACGGCGAGTTCATAGGCATACGTCGGATCGTAAGCACGGCAATTCGGAATGCTCGCGGCAATCAACTGGCTGCTGCCATCTTGGTGCTGCAGTCCTTCCCCACCCAGAGTGGTGCGTCCAGCGGTTGCTCCGAGCAGAAAGCCACGCGCGCGTTGATCCGCGGCCGCCCAGATCAAATCACCTACCCGTTGGAAGCCGAACATGGAGTAAAAGATGTACCACGGCAACATCGACAGCCCATGGACGCTGTATGAGGTGGCCGCCGCGACCCACGAGGACAATGCACCGGCCTCGTTGATGCCCTCTTGCAACAACTGGCCGGTTCGCGATTCCCGATAGGCGAGCATCGAGCTGGCATCTTCCGGCTCGTACAACTGACCCACCGGTGAATAGATGCCGACCTGCCTAAATAGACCCGCCATTCCAAAGGTGCGGGCCTCGTCGGCTACGATCGGCACGATTCGCGGCCCAAGATTCTTGTCGCGTAGCAACGAGCCCAGCATGCGGACCGCCGCCATCGTGGTCGACATTTCCTTGCCGTCCGCGCTCACGGCAAACTGCGCATAGGTGCCGATGGCTGGAACCGCGACCGCCTCCGCATCCTCGTTTCGCTTTGGAAGAAATCCACCGAGCGCGGTGCGTCGCGCACGCAGATACGCCATCTCCGCGCCGTGCTCATCCGGCCGGTAAAATTCGAGCTTCGCCACCGCCTCATCAGAGAGGGGCAGATGGAATCGATTTCTGAATGCCTTGAGCCCCTCGATGTCGAGTTTCTTCGCTTGATGGGAGGTCATGCGCGACTCTCCCGCGTCGCCCATGCCATAGCCCTTCTTGGTCTTGGCGAGGATCACCGTGGGTCGGCCCTGGTGAGCGCGCGCGGCCGCAAATGCGGCGTATAACTTTCTGAAGTCGTGTCCGCCGCGTTTCAGCTGATCGAGATCGGTATCCGACATGTGCGCGACCATTGCGGCCAATTCAGGATCGACTTGAAAGAATTGGGCTCGGTTGTAGTCGCCTTTTCTGGCCCCGAGATTTTGATATTGTCCGTCAACGGTCGCGGCCAGGCGGCGCAAAAGTACTTGGTTGGTATCGCGTGCGAACAACGGATCCCACTCAGAACCCCAAAGGACCTTGATGACATTCCAGCCGGCGCCGGCGAACAACGATTCGAGTTCCTGAATGATTTGTCCATTGCCGCGCACCGGTCCGTCGAGCCGCTGCAGGTTGCAATTTATAATGAACGTGAGATTGTCCAAGCCTTCCCGCGTCGCCAGCGTCAACCCCGCAATGGACTCGGGCTCGTCCATTTCACCGTCGCCGAATATTCCCCACACGTGGCGATCGCTCTTTTGCTCGAGTCCCCGGTTTTCGAGGTAACGCATGAATCGGGCTTGATAAACCGCGTTAATGGGGCCGATGCCCATGGAGGCCGACGGAAATTGCCAGAATTTAGGCATGAGCCATGGATGTGGATAAGAGCACAAGCCGCGTCCGCCGATTTCCTGGCGAAAGTGCGCGAGCTGCTCCTCATCCAGGCGCCCTTCGAGGAAGGCGCGGGCATAAATGCCCGGGGCGCAATGCGCCTGATAGAAAATCACATCGTCATCCCCCGCCTGTCCCCCAGAACGAAAGAAATGATTGAAGCCAACTTCAAAGATTTCCGCCGCCGACGCGTAGCTTGCGATGTGGCCGCCGAGTTCACCGTATGCCTGATTGGCCCGCACCACCATGACGAGTGCGTTCCAGCGGATGACCGACGTGAGGCGCTCTTCGATGGTGAGATCGCCAGGGTAGGAGCCCTGGTGCTCGGGCGGAATCGTGTTGCGATAGGCAGCCTGCGGCAGGCGCGGTGAGCGAATACCCATCCGCCGCATCTGCTCCTCGAGTTCGTCGAGTAGAAATGACGCACGCTCAGGGCCCGCTTCTTCAATGACACTCGCCAGCGAGTCGAGCCATTCACGCGTTTCGGTCAAATCCTCATCGGAGACGGGGCGCTGGCTGATCTGGGAAGGCACGGTTCATTCACTCTTGCAGCGGGTACATCTTCATGTCAGCGTCTAGATTGGATAGCGATGTTTTGGGGGGCAAATTGTGCAATTCCGTTGCCGATTGATTCATCGTCCACCGTTCTCATGCAATGCTGTGGAGGCCTTCGCTAAGCCTCAGCCAATGGAGCAAATTAGCTCGGGGATGTGAGTTATTTTGCGACCAGCTCGATTTCCACCGCCGCGCCCAGAGGCAGCGCGCTGACCGCGATTGTGGTGCGCGCAGGGTAGGGTGCGTCGAACTGGTGCGCATAGACCGCGTTCATTTGTGCAAAATCCTTCATGTCGGTAAGGAATACCCCCACCCGCACTACGTCGGCGAACGTTTTTCCTGCCGCTCGCAACACCGCATGAAGATTCTTGAAGATTTGCTCGGTCTGTGCGGTGACATCGCCCGCAATGAGCTTGCCGGTGGCGGGCACCTGAGCCACCTGACCGCTGAGAAAAATGAACCCATTCGCCCGGATCGCCTGCGCGAAGGGTCCTACGGGCGGTGCTAGCTCGGTGCTGGTCAAGGCTTCTCTGGCCATATTCTTCTCCCTCAAACAATTGAATGGTTGGGAACTGTTAACTTCGTCGATTGGCGAAACTATACTTCGTTACATCGCTAACTGTCAACATGTACATCTGCAGAACGCTCGACATTCGAGCGCCGGGAGAGTTTAGACCACTTTAGGGAAGATGGGGGGGCGGCGCGGTAAGCTGTCTTGGACGATGTCGACAGCAGTTGGAGGCGAATATTGAGAAGGGAGAAGCTGCGCAATATATTGGTGCAACTCTCGTCATTGCAATGCCTGCGGCGGCCCCAGCACGCACCAAGGTGTCTCAGCGAAGAAGACGGGGACTTGACCCACTGCGCTTCAGGTCACTTGTCCGTCTTCCTCATCGACCATTCCCATATCGAGTCAGCATGCAGTTCCGCGCAATTGACCACCGGGAACCCACACTCTCGATCGAACGCAAGTCCTATATCGGTGCCGCCGAGGATGACAGCTTCCGTGCCCTGTTCTTTGCATAAGTACTGCCCAGCGGCAAAGAATACTTGCCTTTGCTCCTCCCTGAGGCGTCCTGTGATCGCCAATTCGACGTAGTTCTTGTGGACCTGCTCGAGCATCTCGCCATCCGGCGCCACGATCTCGGCTTCGGTGATGGAGCCGTATACCTTGTTGAGCATGACGGTTCGTGTTCCGAGAATGCCAAGCCGTTTTAATTTTCTTTGCCGAATCGCGGCGTTTACCGCGGGTATTGCGTTGATAATCGGCAAGGACGATATCGGCTCGAGTTCCGCAATGCAGAAGTGTCCGCTCATCGATGTGATGCCAACGGCTTCCGCGCCGGCTGCAGCCAAGCGCCGAATTAGGCCAGCGAAAACGGCAGCTTGTTGGCGACTATCGCCGCGCGAGAGATTTGCAATAAATTCTTGCATGTTTCCATGAACGATCGTCAGATCCAGCGCGGTGCCGGCTGTTGCGTTGCGATCGATGAGCCTTCGATAGTAGTACTCGGTTGCGGCTGGCCCGATACCGCCGATCAATCCAATATGCATGACTCTCTCCTAACGGGACGAGTGAACGTGGCCTGAGGGGCATAGGCGATCATCTGGACTTCCACGACGCCCCGCTCACGAATTAGTCCACTGGTTCCCACCGCAGTCCAAGCAGGGTGGGGCGCCGTCATGAACTCTTCCTTAACCTTCCTGAAGGCGTCGAACTGTGCTTGGCGGTTGCCCTCAAATTCAGGGGCGGACCAATCGTGGAAAGTATTGATCATGACCACATTGGTGAAATCCGCGCCCAGCGCTTGGAGTCTGGTGCGGAGTGTTGCAAAGGCAGTGCGCGTTGCGACCTGAAATGTTTCCAGCGAACGAGGACCTTCGGCTGCGCGACCGACAACCACGCCCGATACGTAGATATAATCACCCGCGCGCCGAGCGGGTGCGAACTTCCAATCGTTGTATCCAAACTCGTCGGAGGGCGTCAATACTGCAATCTCTCCACCGGGCGAGGGAATGAGTCTCGGAAGGGGTGCGTCGGACATGACGGGTGGACTCCAGAGTAAGTACACGAGCGGGGACGCGACTGAGGGCGTCTTCACGCACGATAATAGCATGTTGATCTCCGATCGAGGATTTGAATCGGCTGCTCGCGGTCTTAGCGTTGCAATTCCGGCAAAGCTGTCATATAGTCAGTTTGCCAATGTACGAAGCCATTGTCAACAAATCGTGCTGTGTGACCGTGGATTGATGGCCGCTGTGATTGTGCACTCGCGAAACTCCGGCGCGACCTTAATGGCGCTTGTCGATTCGCTCCAACATGACCCCTTTTACGTTGCGATTACCGAGCAATTCGCTGATGACGAAAGTCGTAGGCGTCAAGCGCTTGCGCGCTACTTCGACTACTCGATGAACGAGGGAATTCGCATGGGCCGACTTGTTGTGTGGCCTGATGAATCAGTGGGTGCCGCAGTGTGGCTGCTGCCCACTGAAACATCGACGTATAACGCGGAACGTGAGGCGAAAGCGGTTTTTCTCGAGGAGTGTATCGGCACATCCGGCAGGGATGTCTATGCACGCATCATGGAATTTATGGTGCCGCGGGCGTCGGCCGCGGTCGACTCGTCGTCATGGTACCTGTCGATCGTCGGCGTTTCGCCGTCGTCTCAGGGCCAAGGAATCGGCGCGCGCCTTCTTGAGCCGACCTTGTGCGAAGCCGATAAGGCACACGTCGACTGTTATCTCGAAACATTTGATCATAGAAATCCGCGCTTTTATCAACGACTCGGCTTCCTTCCCATCGGAACCCACGAAGAACCGGTCACCGGCTCGGCGTACACCATCATGCGCCGGAGGCCAAGCTCCGGAGCGTTTCACGCCCTTGACGACGCGTAGGCGCCGATCGGGCCCGCGTAGCGACACGGTCGCCTACTTTAAGCGAGGAGGCTCTTTGCCGATTGCCTCGATCGTGCCGGTGCCCCGTACGATAGTGCAGATCGATGAAATTGAGGCCAATCGCCGATTGCACTAACCGAATCTCACTGGCGCCCGGATTCTCGACGTCGACATTCTCCCACGTAATGACGCCCTTCCCGCAATGCAAGAGCCGCGACGGCGCCCATCGACATGCAGTCAGCCGAAACCAAGACGGCGCAGGATGTTTCTGCAGCGCTTGAATGCCGTACCTGAGTATCCTATAGTGACTTGGCGAAGTTACGAAACACGTTTCGACCCTGCGAAGCAATTGACGTCACCGTCGAATAGCGTCGATCTGCGCAAGGAATTCTCATGCCGACTGGAATAGTCAGCAAGGCACAGCCGAGCACCAAACATGGGGCGGTCAAAGCCTTGGACTGCGATCGGTGGTATTACAGGTGATACGACCTTTTCCTCGTTAATTCACGAGAAAGTGCCAATGTCCTATGCAAAAATTGCCTTTCTAGTCATCGCCGCGTTCGTAGTGAGCGCGCCACGGGCAACCCCACAACAGACGTCGGAGCCCCCACGGGCAAACGCACCGGCCGAGGCAGCAGCCACACCTGTCCCGTCGAGCGAGACCGACGAGACTGCCGAATTGATAGCCAAGGCAAACGCCGCCGCCGCTGCGAACGCCAACGCGCGAGCGGCCAGCATGACGACCAGGACGCTAACCAAGCTCGAAGCCTCGACGGCGGCCCGCAAGAAAGCCAGTGAGTTTGGCTTCAGCGCCGAGGTCTACAACGGCAACACCTTGTTTTGCAAGCACGACGCTGCTCTCGGCAGCCGGATACCCTTAGTGCGCTGCATGAGCGCGGATGAATTCGAGGAATACGCGACGCAACTGAAAATTGCGCGCGACTCGATTCGGAACAACCTTCAGACCCAGTGCTATAACGTCTTGATGTGCGGGGGGATAAACACGGGGGGTAAACCTGGTAACTAAGGAGCCATTTGGCCCGGCGTGCGGGGGTATTAAATGATTGCGAAATCTGAGCACGATTGTTCTGTGATGCCGACTCGAGTAGTCAGCACAACTACCGCCGAGCACTACACATGGGGCGGTCCGGATGCAGCAGCCTGCGACGGCTGGCATCTGGTCAAGACCCCGAGCCTGAGCGTTATCGAGGAGCGGATGCCCTCGGGCACCAGTGAGACAAGACATTCGCACGTCCGTGCACATCAGTTCTTCTTCGTTCTTGAGGGCCAACTGACTCTAGAGGTCGGGGGTCAACGCTTCATCATCACAGCGGGTGAAGGACTCGAAGTTCGCGCCGGCCAGCCCCACCAGGCGGTGAATGCAGGTCCCAGTCCGGTTCGCATGATTGTCACCAGTCAGCCACCCAGTCATGGGGACAGAATAAATGCGTAATGCCGAATCAGTTCGATGATTGGCGCGCAGGTTTGACCGCCGCCGCCGCGCGCGTATACAGACCAGGCAGCGCGAACACGGGGACGCCAATTCCGTCGCGCGACAGATAACTTAGGAGTCGAAATGAGTGAACAAGATCAGAAGCGAGCAGCCGAATATCCATATGCCACGCACCTAAATATTCTCTTTGGTCAGCTTGAGAAGGTCGACGTACCAAGAGTCGTCGCCGGCGTAAGCGATACGTGGTTCAACCAGACGCTTTGTAAGGTTAACGGGTCGGTCATCCGCTTGGGCGTGATGCAGGGCGAATACCACTGGCACAAGCACAATGACGGCGATGAGTTCTTTTTCTGTCTGGAGGGTGAATTCTTTGTCGATCTAGAGGATCGCACCGTGTCCCTCGAACCGAGACAGGGTTTTGTCGTACCCAAAGGTGTCGTGCACCGGACGCGAGCACCGGGCAAGTGCATCATTTTGATGATAGAAAACGCGAGCGTTATACCGACCGGCGATTGAGATTGAAGACCGACTAGTGCGCTTACGCACGCGGCTGCGGCCGCCGTTCACGATCAGGGTCTACTTCAACCGCCCACGCCAGAACTCTGGATCGGCCGTGACCCACTCCTCGTCTGGCCACCCCAACTCCGGGCGGATCGCAAAAACATGGGTGCCCGCCCCAGCGGCAGCAGCCATCGAGTCCGCTTCGGCCCGTGATTGCACCGCGCGAATCACGAGTCGATTGCCGTCAGGTCCTTCGAACACCGTACTACCCGTGCCGGCCGACCCTTTCGTCCACGCGGCGACCAGAAAGCGTCCGTGTCCCATCACCCACGGTGTTCCGTCGCTCAAATCCGATCGGTAATGTAATAAAACGTTCGTCGATTCCGACGCGAGATAAGGCGTCTTCCGTTTGAGGTTCTTCTTCAACGCCGTAGTCAAGTTCTTTTTTCCCTCATACTGCCTGCCAAGCTCATCCACCTCCGCCTGCGAATCGAACGCATTGAGATACCAAAACTCCTTTGGCCCGCTGAGCGACTCCAGCACCAGGTAGCGGTGCGGAAACTTCCATCGGACACAAATCCGCGCCGCGTCCTCTTCGATCTCATGGACCGACTGAACGGCACCCGGCTTGAGATATTCGCGAGCGACATACAGAATTTGCGGTGAATGTGCCTGTGAGAGCCCAGACGCCATAATTACAACTCCCAGACTAAGGACTTGAAGCATCGATCGATCCTCCCAGATGATAAACGCGCAAAGCCCGCGTGCTGGCTAGAAACCCGAGCCCAACCAATGCATCGTGGCGCACGATTGGCGCACCGCCGCGCGTGTCTGCCTGCGACACTTCGGCGGCAATCGGCGCACCGTTTGAAAAGTTGTCTTTGCACGACCATGCACCCACGAAATTCGCTAAATCCGCTCCGTGCGCAAGCGCAGCGGCCGTCAGGACAGCCGTCGTCAGCAGCGCTACGCTGAAAAGCATGCGAAACATAGAGCCCTTCCCTCAGATGCCGAGCGCTTGAAAGCTCTGTTTATCATATAGTGACTTGGCGAATGTACGAAACAAATTTGTGATGGTAGGGCTCGCGAACGGAGTCATATCGAGTGCGGCCGACTCGCCGCCTTCCTGGTGAGGTTGACAGCACTAGCACTTCGGGTGAAGCTCTGGACCGATTCGCGGTCAAGAACTTTCCTTTCTCGGTATCCGTCGATCACGGCTCCTGCAAGACGACGCCGACGCGGCCGCTGCGCGGCTCGAGGCCCCGATGCGCGCGAAGCTCCCTTGTCTACAGATTCACCCACAGGGCCGTCCCATGCACCGAAAAAACTTCCAGTATTTGACACTGTTCTTTCTTGGTCAGCTGCTCGCCACCATCCCTGCACTCGCCGATTCCGTAGACGATTATGTTCGCGTACAGATGAGTGCGCGCCACATCCCCGGGCTGGTGCTCGTGGTGCAGAAAAACGGGCAAATCATAAAGAAGCAGGCCTACGGGTTTGCCAATGTTGAACTGAGCACATCCGCTAGCATGGGAAACGTATTTCCGCTCGCGTCCGTCACAAAAATATTCACCGCGACGGCGGTGTACTTGCTGGTCCAGGAGCGGAAGCTGAGTCTGGACGATGGGATCACGAGACTGCTACCAGGACTTCCTGGCTCTTGGGACAGCATTACGGTTCTTAACTGTCTAAGCCATACCAGCGGTATACCCGATATATTCCCCGGCTCGCCGGCAGCCGCGCCGGCGAACTGGATCACGGCCAGCACACAGAAGGAAGCACTCAAAAAGGTCACCGGTGCGCCGCTGCTTCATGAGCCAGGAGATACATCGACATACAACCAGACGGAGTTCCTATTACTCAAAATGATCGTGGAAAGAATATCCGGGCAGCCGCTGGAGGAATTTCTCAGCAAACGCCTGTTCGCACCCCTCGGTATGAACTCGGCACAATACGGGGACTCGCTCGTCGTGGTTCAAAATCGGGTGGCGCTCTACATGGACTTTGTGCCGCAGGCCGACCGTTTCCACGTAGAGCGGCAACCGAACGGCGACGGCCTCCCGTCCCCCGACAGCAAGCTTTGGAACGACTTCAATCTCTTGTATCCCATATACCAGCACGGAGGCGTGGGCCTGAACATGAGTGCTATGGATTTGGCGGCATTCGATGCGGCCCTTGGCGCTCGACGAGTGCTCGACCGGCAGAATTTGCAGCTCATGTGGGAGCCCTTCCGTTTAAACAATGGACGCAATGGCGAGTTTGCAGGCGGCTGGGATACGGACGTAGTGAATGGACATCGCGTCGTTTTTCACATCGGCGCCGGCATGGTGGAATATGCTCACCTCATCGATGCCGACTTGACGGTGATTCCTCTAACCAATAAGCAGGGCTTCAACTCCTATGAGTTCACGATTGGCGTGATGGGATTCTTCGCCTCCGAAGTGCTCAAGCGTAAGAATTAGATCTCTCAGCGATCAGTTCCTCGAATGATCGCAACACGCCCGATAAAAGTTCCGGCAAAACGTGAAAACGCTGGGAAGCATGGCGAGATTGCGCCCTGGCACGTGACCTAGGCTCCGGTCGCATAGCGAGGGAAAGTGTCGCCGTGCAGTCCACATCCGCGTTGATATGTAACAGGAGGGTACCGCAGGCGCATCATCCAGCCGGGGTAACTTTTGATTCGTTCGGGACTAAAACGCGGCGCGCCAACTGGTACCTTGGTAGGCTATGGCCCTATTCGAGTTACACTAGGGTAAGCAATGATTGAAATCACCCGGGTACAAACTGGCGTTCGAATAGAGTCCTCGCTGTTAAAGGTTCTGAAAGCTCTCGCCGCGTACACCAACCTCGGCCTAGGAGACCTTCTAGAAGGGATTTGCCTGCATGCCTTTGAGGGAAAGCAGCCGTTTTCTCCTGAAACAATTGAGCAGATCGGCCGACTGCGACGCATATATGGTCTCTCGCTGACCGCTGTCGACAGCCACCGCCTGAAGGAAAGGCCCAAGGGACGGGCGGCGCCCAGCGCCGGTGCCAACAAAAAACCCAAGATGCGCCGCTGAACTACACACTACGTCGTCCCTCATCATAGACCGTCGGGACCCGCATGCGGTCGGAACCGGACGCTCACCCTCCATCAATTCCTCCGAGTCCGTTCCTTGAGCCGGGGACTATCCGCGGCCGACAGGTCCGACTTGTAGATTTTCCTTAGCTGCTCAATTCGCGCAAGGGTGTCGGAATCAAACGGCGTTCTCCCATCGAAAGCGTTTAGCAAGCACGATTGCTTCCACCAAATCGCCCAATGAAATATTCAAGCATTCGCCTTGAGAACTTTCAGAGCGCGCCTTTTCGATCCTAATTCCGGTTTGCACACGTTCAACGGTTTTCAGCTTGCGACCTGGCATTATGTCTCCCACAGCGCGGCCTGTGTCTCAACGTGCCCGCCGTACAAGGGAGGGCAGCATGGACAATTGACAGGCGATGGTACCATGGTACCATAGTACCAATTGAAATGAATAAGACCGCGCGAGCGAGGAATTGTAGACAAGTTATGGCATCCACTTTGCGGGACGCGACTCCTAGTCAATCGGCAACAACCACCGACAAGCGCAATCGATCGTTGCTTAAGGCGTTCTTAGGCGGAAAAATCGACGGTCGAGACTTCAGACATGCCGACCACGTGCGCGTTGCCTTCGAAATCTTGTGTCGATACACCTTCCCCGACGCCTTGGCCGCCTACAGCGCAGCCCTCAAAGACATAGCCAAGCGAGCCGGAAATCCTGGCGCATATCACGAGACGATCACGGTGGCTTTTCTATCATTGGTTGCGGAGCACCATGCCATCGGCGGGTATGCGAACTTCGAGGCGTTTATCGCGGACAATCCCCAATTGTTAAGTAAATCGATTCTCGAGCGCTGGTACAAAAAGGAACGACTGCTTTCCGATGTCGCTCGAAAAACATTCGTGATGCCGGAAGGGGATAGGTTGTGGCCCGAACCTGGCAGCAACAAGCGATAGGCAGCCCGGGCGGAAGATTCATGAAAGATAGCGAAGCGCCGCGATCGACAGGGCTCGTTGCCGCCGATCGCAGTGCACATTAGAATGGGAAGTTCGAACGCCATGAGACGCAGCCTGTTTGGTGTTTCCATTGTGGAGTTGTCCGTTCACGCACGAGGAGAAGTGCGACGGGTTGCGCTAAGCCTGCTGCCTGACCGGGAGCGACGGGTATGCGCGACTCTAAGATCTGCGCGATGAGTACTAGTTCCCGTTGGTTGCTGCGCGGTCTTCGCTGGAGCTATTGCGTCTTCATCGCCGCGGCGAGCATTGCCACGGCGCAGTCGGTCCTGCATGGGCACGTCGACGATTCGCACGGCCCCCATTGGATTCTGGCGCTTGCCATCACTGAGACCATAGCGATAGCGCTGCTCGCAATCGAGCCGGCGGAGCTGCTCGGATGTGCTGTATTGCTCGCGGTATTTTCCATTGCGGGTGTTGTGTCGTTGGTCTCGGCCGATTGGTTGGCAGTGCTGCGTTTCATTTATTACGCTGCGACGGCGATTTATATCGTTCTCACGTCGCGAATGAATACGGTCGCGACACATGTTGACGCGTAACGTAGGCCGTAGACGCGACACTCGAGATCCATATTGCGTGCGCTGCGAGCGCTCAATTTACTGTCTGCGGCGCACGAAGCAGCGAATCCACCTGCAATTTGTTTCTTTTCATGTACTTCCCTCTGCCCGCAGAGTCCGCAACCACGGGAGATCAGGGCCAAGACTGTCGGGTCGTCATGCGCGTCACCTCACCGCTCGTTTACCTAATCGCTGGCATGCGGTCCGTGGAAGCTAAACATCCCGAGCATCCGTGCAGCGCTTGAAAGCTATGGCTGACTATCATATAGTGACTTCGCGAAGTGCCAAATGGCATTTCGGTTCGCTAGGGCTGTAATAGCAAACGGAGTCCTCTTCCTTGAATGGGTTTACTCAAGGTGATCACTGGACTCGAGTATATGAATGCTAGCATTGCAGGGATTCGAATACCGGACCTGTCCGCACGCCCATTCAATCTTGTCGCGGAGCACACATTCGCCTTGCAATCAGCTGCGCTTTACCAGGCGTGGACGGCCGGGTTCGATAAATGGTTTGCCGTCCCCGGATCGGTGATCATGACTCCGCGGGTGAACACAGCATTTTTCTTCGAGACCGAGTTCAGGGACGAATCCGACACGGGCGCGAAGCGCCACCCGCATTATGGACGATTTCTGCGCCTCATTCCCAAAAGCTTGGTCGAAATGACGTGGATGACCGGCACACCGGGGACTGACGGGGCCGAGACCGTCGTTACGGTCAGGTTGGCCCCCGCGAGCGGTGGGACTCATCTGCATCTCACTCACGCCGGGTTCCCGAACGCCGCTGCTCGAGATCGGCACTCGCAGGCGTGGCCGTTGGTGCTGACGCATATGGCAGAACGGATCACAAACACGGATGCTCGGTGAACACATGAGCGCCACCGCCACATCGCCGCTTATCAAGAAACGCAATCTGCGTGCACACTGGGAAATCGGCGTGTTCAATGCGCCCCATGCCCGTTGCCGATCCCACAACGCGAGTCTCAGCAGGCCTGAGATCTTCGATTTTGACATGCTCCCCGAAACATCCAACTCGAGGTCAGCACTACGCGACCGATGCTATTCGATTCTAAGCAAAGAACCGTTTCTGGCTTGACTATCACTTCGTCACTTCGCAATATACCGCATGACTGGCAGAAAATTAACTGTTTAGAAGACAGGAACTCACCGGCGGGGTCAGCGCAACGGTATACCTATCGAGCGGTGGATGTGTTTACGAAGCACACACTCGAAGGAAACCCGCTCGCTGTGTTCACGGGCGCGACCGGATCGAGCTGGGGACCATGCAGCACATCGCAACTGTATTGACGGAGACGACCCTTGTTCTGCCGGCGATGCACAGGGACTGCATCGCATGCCAAAGCAAAGCGGAGCACCAGAGGCGGTATGAACAGATCAGTATGTAGAGTGATGGGGGGCGTCGCCGGACTGGCGCTGCTCGGGATGACTGCAACGCTGGCCGGCGCACAAACCGACGACGTGAAGGAAAAGCCGCGACTGTACAGGTACGAGTCGTACTGGACGTTTCCGCGGGCTCACTGGGGTGAGGTGGACAAGAACAACGCTACGGTTAACCAGAAGATCCTCGCACCTGCACTCGCCGACGGCACCCTCATCGGCTACGGCGACGAAGAGAATCTGGTGCACTCCGCGGAAGGCTTCACCCACGACAACTGGTTGCAAGCCAACTCGTGGGCTGGCGTGCTGAAAGTGCTCGAGACCTTCCACAAGGGCGGCGGCCCGAGTTCGCCGCTGCTCGTCAGCTCGACCCAGCACTGGGATCACGTGTTCGTCAGCCGTTTCTACAACTGGAAAGCCGGTTCCTGGAAGGGCGCCTACGGGTACACGGCCACCTACAGGCTCAAGCCCGATGCACCCGATGATGCCGTGCGAATGCTCAGCCAGAGCTGGTTCGTGCCGCTGTTCGAGAAACTGCTCGCCGACGGCCCAATCGTCGAGTACGAGATCGACCTGGACACGAGCCACACCGAGTCGCCAGATCAGTTCTTTGTCTACTTCCTGATGCCGAGCGCCGACGGCCTGGACAAGGTCATCGCCGCCATTCGCGCTGGCGTCGGAAAGAACCCGATGATCGGGCCGGCGTTTGCCTCAATGGTCGTCAACGTCAACCCGCACGCTGATTGGGTACGGGTCAACGCAACTTACAAGTAGCCTGCGGCGAAGTCGTTGTGCATGACCTGACCTCGCCCCACTCATTCGATTGTGGCCGTCTTGTCTGGCCGCCGGATTGCCGATCCCGCTACTGTCCACTTGATACTCCAGTGCATTTCCAACGACTTCCTGAACGCCGGCTTGTAAGGAGCGCGTCGGCGTTTAGGTTTGCCCGCTCCGCTTGACGAAGGAATGCTCAAGATGCTGAAAACAATTGCGGCCGGCACGGCGCTCGTGCTCCTCGCTCTCAGCAGCGCACAGGCGCGCCCCTTCACGGCGAAGGATCTGGCGCTTCTCGACCGCGTTTCGGATCCGCGCGTTTCGCCCGACGCCCGCTTCGTGGCCTACAACGTGCGCTCCACCGATTGGGAGGGCAATCGTGGGTTCAACGCGCTGTGGGTTCTGGATCGCAGCGCTCCGAATGCCGCGCCACGCTTGGTGCGGGATCAGGAGCGCGGCGCGACATCGCCACGCTGGTCTGCCGATGGCCAATGGCTCTACTTCCTCTCCTCGCGTTCCGGATCGACGCAAGTCTGGCGCACGCCGGTCAACGGCGGGGACAGCTCGCAGATGACGAAACTTCCGCTCGAGGTGGGGCTGTATCGGCTTGCGCCGGACGGTCGCTCGTTGGTCGCAGCGATCGTCGCGCATGCGGAATGCGACACCCTAGCATGCAGCAAAGCCAAGGATGAATCCAAGGCGAAAGAGAAAACGTCCGGGGCGGTATATGACACCGCCACGCCGCGTTTTTGGGACGCCTATCTCGACGGCCGCTATTTCGGGTTATTTACGGTGCGTCTGGGCGCCGATGTCGCCGCCGATGCCATCCCTCTGACTCGCGGCTATCAAGCCGACATCGTCTCGAGGCCGGATGGCGATGACTCCTCGTTCACGATCGCGGCGGACAGCAGTGAGGTGATTTTCTCGGCGCGGCCCTCCGGATCCGCGCAAGGATTGGGAGACCCAAGCAGTCTTTATTCCGTGCCGCTCGACGGCAGTAAGACTGCGCAGCGACTGGACCCGGCCGCTGTCACGTCGGACACGGCGCCATGCGTCTCTACCGACGGCGCCAGGCTCGCCTATCTCGCTCAAAAGGGTCCCATCTTCACGTCGCCGCGCACGCAAATCATGCTCCGCGATCTGAAAACCGGTGTCACCCGTGCGCTTGCCGAATCGTTCGACCGCTCGCCTCAGTCGCTGGCATGGTCGGCAGATTCGAAAACCCTCTATGTCGTCGCGGAAGACACGGGCCAGAGCCGCATTTTCGCGATCAACGTCGCCGGCGGCACCGTCAAACCGCTGACCGGCGACGGGCATATCGGCAGTTTCGATCTCGCCAAGGACTGGATCATTAACAGCCGTGATGCGCTCGATTCACCGTCTCAAGTGTACGAGATGAAAATCGGCGCGGCGCCGCGCGCGTTGACCAACACCGGGCAGAGCACGCTTGCGCAAACCTCGCTTTCTGGTTTCGAAGCGTTCAGCTTTTCGGGATGGAACAATGAGACGGTGCATGGCTATGTGGTTCGGCCGGCCAACTATCATCCCGATCAGAAATACCCGGTTGCTTTTCTTATTCACGGCGGTCCGCATTCATCCTTCGGCAACGCCTGGAGGTATGGTTGGAATCCGCAGGTCTGGGCCGGCATGGGCTACGCGGTTGTGATGGTGGACTTTCATGGCTCGAGCGGCTACGGCGAGTCCTTCGGCAAATCCGTCATCGGCCACTGGGGCGATCGGCCGCTGATCGATCTACAGAAAGGCTGGAGCTATGCGCTCAAACACTATGCCTTCTTGGACGGGGATCGGGCCTGTGCGCTGGGCGGCTCCTACGGCGGCTACATGGTCGCGTGGATCGCGGGGAACTGGACGCAACCCTGGAAATGCCTGGTGAATCATGACGGTGTTTTCGACGTCCGTCTCTTTTCCTATTCCACAGACGTTCCCGCGTTTCCACAATCCGAGGACGAAGCGGCGACATGGGTTAAACCTGAAAATGTGGAGCGCTTCAATCCCATCGATCACGTGGCCGACTGGAGCGTGCCCATGCTCGTGGTGCACAGCGGCCGCGACGATCGGGTGCCGTTGGACCAAGGGATGGGTGCCTACGGCGCGGCGCAGCTGCGGCATGTTCCCAGCGAACTGCTGTATTTTCCGGACGAAAATCATTTTGTGTTGAAGCCGCAGAATTCCGTTCAATGGTATGCCACCGTCGAGGCGTGGATGAAGCGATGGCTCGGCGGTTGAGAAGTGATGCACCCTTCCGGCTTGGGCAATGGAGTGACGCAGGAGCACATCGACCGACAAGTCGACAGGGGCGTTTAAGGCGCGCGAGGCGGCCAATGCAGTGCTTTCGGCCTGAGATCAATGCGTTTATCTTTGAACCTTATGCACGATACAAGCTTAGCGGGCGGCCATCTCGAAAACCGCACCTTCGATCTGTACCAAAACGCCCGTGCCGTTGAGCGCGGCACGTACCCCTTCACGCAGGTTTTATCGGCGGCAGGGGCAAAACGTGCCCTGAGCGAAATTACCCGATGGCAGGGATATGTGCCCACGCCTCTTCGAAACTTGAGCATCCTGGCGGCGAGCGCCGGTGTTCGCGCGGTGCTCTACAAGGATGAAGCCTTCCGGTTCGCTCTCGGCAGTTTCAAGGCCTTGGGCGGCGCCTACGCAGTGGGCCGATTACTCCAGAAATTGCTGTCGGATCGACTCCATCGCGATATCAACATGGATGAATTGACAAACCCTCTTTACAGCGATTGGATTCGAGGCATCACGGTTGCATGCGCCAGCGACGGAAATCACGGTCGTTCAGTTGCAGCGGCAGCGCATCGCTTCGGTTGCTGCTGTAGCATTTTTCTGCACGCGGGAGTAAGCGTTCCGCGCGAGCGCGCCATCTCGGACTTAGGCGCAGCGGTAGTTCGCACGCCAGGCACTTACGACGACTCTGTTCGCGCGGCGGTAAGCACTTCAAGATCTCATGGTTGGCATGTCATCGCCGATACGGCGGATGACCCGGCGGACTCGATGCCGATTGACGTCATGCACGGCTACATGATACTCGTGATCGAGGCGCTCGAGCAGCTTCGCGACGCTGGCTCCCCGCCACCGACACATGTTTTCTTGCAAGGCGGGGTCGGCGGCTTGGCGGCTGCAGTTACCTCTTATCTTTGGGAGACGCTCGGCCCGCACAAGGCGCCGATATTCATTCTGGTCGAACCAAGGCGAGCGGATTGCCTTTATCAGTCGGCGCGAAACGGCGCGCCAACGTCCGCGAAGGGCGATCTCAACACGTTGATGGCGGGACTTTCTTGCGGTGAGGTATCACGAGTTGCGTGGCCTATTCTGCAGGCGGGTGCGGAATTTTTTATGACTATAGAAGATCCGGCGGCAGTTGAGTGTATGCGGTTACTTCGCCAAGGCACACTCGGTGATGGATCGATCATTGCCGGGGAATCCGGGGTCGCGGGGCTCGCAGGATTTCTTGCGGCAGTTAAGGACCCAACGGGTGATACCTTTCGCCAACTGCGACTCGGTGCGTCCTCGAGCGTGTTACTTATCGGCACGGAAGGCGCCACGGATCCGGACATCTACGAGGAGCTGACTAAAACATGACCTCCATCTTGGAGCTTGGCCATCCTCGATTGCGCTTGGTGTCTGCGCAGATCGAGCAAATCGAACCACGGTTGCAACAGGAACGGACAGATCTGGCAGAGGCCTTGCAATCTTTCCGGGCGAAGCACAACCGGGGACGCGCCAGGCCCGCCCCGACGGCGCCACCGGAACGGTCGGAGTTCATCCGGCATGAGATTGATCATCTCGACGGCGTGCTTGTTACCGATCGGATGATTCCACAATAGGACGCGATTGACCGCGAGCTACGCCAAATCGCACTGCCTATGAGCACTAAGTCCTGACAACCCAACAAAGGCTATAGAAATGCACGCTGACCGAACTCTCCGATTCAAAACGGAAGTGGCTGCTCTATGATCTGTCAGGGTGCAGGCAGGTCTAGTTCGAACATCGCGGGCGGCACGAAAGATACATCGTAATGGGAACGAAAGTGCTACTGGTTGTCGGTGCAGTTGCCTTATTCCCAAGCCTGGCAATTGGCGGTAGCGTGCCTCGCGAACCTGCCAAGGCGTGCACAACTTCGATTGCCTCCGTCGTTGCCGCACATACCCGTAATTGGAGCCGCGTGTTTCTGGCCTCGATCTCCCAAGACAGTCGCGGTGTGCACATCGGTAACGTAACTCCAATCACTCGCCGTCCCGGCTACAACAACCAGCCGGCATTCTCAAAAGACGGATCAGGAATCTACTACTTGTGGCGACCCGACAATTCCGAGGCCGACATTTGGTATCACGAAATCAAGACGGGCAAGGAATGGCCAGTTTACCTGCACGCCTCAGGACGAATACTCGCCCGCGCTGATACCTAAAAGAGATGATATCTCCGTCGTGAGTCTCGAGGAACCAGGCAAGCGCCGCCTGTGGAAGATTCCGCTTTATGGGGGTCAGCCTTCTCCTCTGTTCCCGAACCTTACATCGGTTGCCTACTATGCTTGGGCTGACGCTGGTACCGTCATTCTCAACCTGACGGCAAAGGTAGTAGTAGTGGTAGTTCTTGGTGTTCACGCGCACGGCGCTACCGGCGCGTCCGACACTTCGCCAGCCGGTCACGACCTCGATCTCGGTGTGTTCCGGCGTCGCTAGCGGCGGCTCTTTCATTCTGGTGTATATCGACTCTCTAGGTAGGACCGTCAATCAGTAGTGAACATTGTTGCGCGAAATGCTGATTAGAGTTCGCATCATTTCCGCAACCCCCCCTCTTGACTCAAAAATAATGCGGTCGCTCTTTACAGCGATCCGGACAAAAAATAGCGAACCATACTGTGCACCTGCTCCTCATCTGCGCGTTTTCCGTCCTGAGGATTGGACTGCAAGCTCTCCCGCAGCAGCAGTAACGTCGTCGCCTCCGCAAGAGCCCTCTCCTTACGGGACAGCTCCCGCTCGAGTTTACCGATCCGCTTCGCCATGCCCACAGACTCTTCGCCCGCCTCCTCGAGCGCAGTTCGCCAACGTCTAAAGTGATCCAAGCGTACGCCTTCACCCTCCAGATATCGCGTCAGTTCATCGCCGGCAAGGCTCCCGGCTTGCGCGAGGATTCGAGCCTTTTGCTCTACTGTCCAGCTTGACACGACATCGTTGCCAAAAGCCGCCAACGGCAGGCTGCGCGCAGTTCTGAGCCATCGCGATAGGCTCTGCTGCGTAATACCCGTTTCTCGAGAAAGCTGAGCGGCGCTAACGGCGTTCACCCCCCTCATTCGGTCAAGCATCTTCAGTTTGAGCGCGAGTGGAAATCGCTTGCTCATAGATCAAGGAAATCTCTAATCATGTAGCATGCCATTGCATCCGGATAAACTGGGTTTCGGAGGACCTCTCAGTCCTGAAGAACTCACGAGTTGAGGAAATGCCTAAATCGATGTTTTTCTCCCTTAACTCAAGACGTAGGACTGAAGTCCTCGCCTGCCTACGGTTTCGCTGAACTCTGCGCAAGTTGTCCTGCCGACATATTGCGGGCGACTCTATCGATCCGCGCCACCGCAGGAGCCATGGCATCATCGATGCAGGTGATGTAGTTAAGCTGTGCTTGGATGTCGGCACTGTTCGCCACCTTCGCGCAAACACGGCGTGCCGCTCGACGAACGCGCTCGTATGCCGTTCGGACCCCTTCCCGTGTCGACAAGTCGAGGTCGGCCAATGAAACTTTTACCGGGTTCGGCGCCGCAGATTCCTGCGCCATCGCCGTGCCCAACGCACCGCCCAACAGGCAGATCGCGCAGGCCAGTGCAACCTTCACCATGGGCATCTTCATGGACGGATCTTCAGTTAATAGCAGCGAGACTATTCCGTGGGCCTTGACAGAAATACGAACGGGGTGCCCGTCCAGGGTGCAGAGAAGAGGGCTTTCCAATGGGATATATCCATGTTGCCGCTCCTAAAAGTTTAAGTGATTCTTTAATAGAGTACTTCGCCGTGAGTCTCGCGCTTCCGCCTCGGAATAGACGCGCATCACCATTGGCGAACCGAGCGATTTCACGGTTCGCCGCACGGCTTCGCTTTGACACTCCGCAAACGTGTGATCCAGCGATCCGGTATAGGAGCTAAAAGTGGCGTGACCGCCGCATGCCTTCCTCGCCGCTCGCGCGATTCGCTGAAGCAGGATTTTGGCATCCTGTTCAGAGTCGATGTTGAGATCACTGTAGAAAACAAGGCTGCTGCCTCGAACGAGGGTACCGCGGCTCGAAGTGTCGGCTTGCGCACTGAGGCTAAGCGCGCCCAGTATCGTCGCTGCGGCGAATATTTGAGTTGAAACGTGCATGGTTGACTCCTTTGGATGAGTACTGTTTGACCGGCGCGCAAATTGCCGCCGTCGAACAGGCACACAGTAAACCTGCGGCCGGCGCGCCTTTGCCAATGTCATTGAACATCCTGTCTCCCTCGGGCGGGTTTCGCAGGAGACACGATACGGTCGGCGTGGATAGAGATCGAGTGGCGATGTGACGAACATCGTCAATCGCGGGACGACTTGACGCGGAACCGGGACCGGCGGTCCGCCCGACAGTCGGCTCCGCGCTAACGTGCGAGCAAGCGCAGCAGCGACTCGCGGCAACTACGGCTGATCGATAGTTGCGTGCCGTCGTGCAGCCACATGCGTTGGTCGCCGTTCCCGAAGGGCCGCAGCTCGCGCACCTTGTGCAAGTTGACTACAACTGAACGGTGCGCATAGGTGAACACCCGTGGATCGAGTCGAGCCACCAATCCTTGCAGTGTTGATCGAACGATGAGAGTCTCGCCGAGCACGTGAATCGCCACGTAGTTGCGCACGGCCTCCACCCAATTGATATCTTCCGCCAACACCACGCGCAACCCTGTATCCGTTCGGACCGTGATCCGCGCCGGTGGACTAGCCCCTGGCGCCTTCTGCAGCGTTTCGTCCGTGCCTGTGGCGAGGCGACGCCGCGCTCGTGCTAGACTCGCCGCGAGCAATTCCGCATCGATCGGCTTTAGCAAATAGTCCACTGCGTTTACACGGAACGCGGTAAGGGCGAATTCTTCGTGTGCGGTCAGGAAGATCACCAACGGTCTGTCTTCCGATGGAATTTCCAACAACGCGGAAATTCCGTCTTGCTCCGGCATCGAAATGTCGAGCATGAGCAACGCGGGCCGTAGCCGCGCGACGGCGTCGATCATCTCGGGGCCATTGGTCGCCGTACCGACAACCTCGACACCCTCCTGCGCGCTCAGAAGACGAATAACCTTCTGCCGTGCGAGTTCGACGTCGTCGGCCACGAGGACGCGCAGGCGACTCATCTTGTCGGGGCCGAGACATACGGTAACCGGATCGATACCGTTCCGCCGCCAGAAACAGGAAAATCCGTTGTGACACGGTGACGTGATCCGTACATGGCATGCAATTTAGCGCGGATATTCCCAAGACCGATACCTTGTGCCGATGGCGTGTCGGCGCGCTGTGGACCGTCGTTGCTCAAGCGGAGGACGACTTCGTCCTCTTCGCGCGACACCATGAGCGAGATACACCCGCCGCGCCGAAGCTGCGCAATGCCGTGGCGAATTGCATTTTCGAACAATGGCTGCAGAAGCAAGGTTGGAACCTCCGCCTCGAGCATGTCATCGGGAACACTTAAGACAACTCTAAGGCGTTCGCCCAGCAGCAACTTCTGGATCGACAAATATTCTCGCAATAAGGCCAACTCTCTACCCAACGATTGCGTGTGAGCGGTGTCGTCGACGACTCGCCGCAGCAGCGTCGCCAGGCGCCTGATCACCTGATCCGCTGCAGCAGGATCGCGATACACCAGCTCGGACAACGCGTTGAGTGCATTGAACAGAAAATGTGGCTCGAGCTGCGCCCGCAATGCGTCGAGCCGCGCCTGAACAATGCTTTGCTCGCGCTGATGATAGCGAGCCCACGCATCGAGGGCAGTGATGCACGCGACCACCGTCGAATAGAGGATTAGGTCGATCGGCCCCGCGAAGAGCAGCACAGCTAGCGCACGTCGAGAAAAGCCCGCGTATTCGAACATTCCGACAGGATCGCTCACCGTGAGCATCAATCCGTGACAGGCAGCGATCGCCAGTAATATTATGAAATGCGCTGTTGCGGAGCGTCGTTCGGGCGGCCAGCGAAGAGGCCATCGCCGCAAGCAGGCGCGGATAATGGGAACGAAAAAACCCCACGGCAGGAACAGCAGTGCTGCATGAAGCAGCAGCTTTGCCGTTCCAATAGGCCGAGCAGACTGGCTATCGAAAACCAGATCGCCCGGGATGAACACGACGACAAGTGCCAGCCACGGCAGCACACGGATGCCAAGCGCCTTCCAGAGTCGGCTCATTTTTGAGCGGCCGGCCAACACATCCCCTCCGGTTGCGGCTTTGAGCGGACCTGCGGCTTGGGCTTGCATGTGGGCCGGTTTAATGACGATCCTATGCATAGTAGTGGGTAGACGATTGGAGTACGCTAAACGATGGGATGAGTTGACGCATACGCGAGACCAACGGCTATCCGGATAGTGGCCCTTGGTATCCTTTCGCGCGTCGGACCTCGGCGGCGCTTGCCTTTGGCGACTGCTCGAACAGATAGCGCAGGTATCAGGAGGCAGGGCCTGGCTGCGACATTCCCCGCGCGAACCGCCATGCGCCGTCGGAACAACGGCGAAGCAACAGAAACACCCGCTGCCGATGAGACTGAGTCTCACCGCCAGAGCGGGGCAGGACCTTCTGTGTGTCCCAACCACGCTCGAACGCGAGATCGCCTGAGACCAACCGCTCCTCGCACTGAAATTCCGGAATGATCTCATACGCAGCAAACGCCGCAGTGAGTCTCGGCCGCAGTCCATCGGCACTCAATGGCGGCACACCGGGCGCCCATAGGACGTAGTCCGGAGCCAAGAGGGCAATAATCCCATCGACATCTTGACGGCGAAAGGCGTCGCCCCACGCCCTGTAGAGATCGTCGATTCGTGGATCTGACTCGTCGGCGCCCGTCACCTCAGCTCCCCTAATGATGACTCCACGGAGACTACTAATATGCGGACCCTCTTGGTCATCGGGTTCATTTTTGGGCTATCGGCGCTACCTCGGCGATCATGTCGGCTTCGACGCAAACGCCAAACGGCAGCTGTGCCACACAGCAGGAGCTGCGCGCGTGGATGCCGCGCTCACCGAAAACTTGGACAAGGAATTCAGACGCCCCGTCCGCGACTTTGTGAGGTTCCGTGAAGTGCGGCGCGCCGTTGACCATGACAAGGAGCTTTACGATTCTTCGAACGCGGTCAAGATCGCCCACGGCAACTTTGAGCACCGCTAGCAATTCAATTGCCACGCTGCGTGCGGCGAGCTTGGCGCGATCCAAGATAATCTCATCGCCCACTTTCCCGCAGAGGAGCTTACCGTCCTCCTTGCCAAGGCGGCCGGAGAGATAAATGTGATCACCGGAACGAACGAACGGTGCGAACGCCGACACATAGCCATCGACGACGGGTGGCATGACGTCGGGTAGAACAACATCGAGAGACTTCAAGCGCGTATCAATGGGCGACATGTCTTTTTTCCTTCCACGCTTTTGCCATGACGACCAGGAGTCGATCGATGTCTTGCGTTGAATTGAGGAGATGTGGGGCGACTCGGATCCTACCCTCACGCAGCGCAACCACGAACCCCGCGTCACGCAGCGTTTGATACAGAGATTCCGTCTCGCCACGGCTGCCGGCTTCGACGCAACCAGATACGCCTCGCTGCGAGGCCCGCCGCGGGCTCGCCAGCCGATAGCCCTCCGGGAGTCGTTCGAAGAAGTGGTTAATCAGCGCTTGATTGTGATCACGGATTAGTGCCGGTCCCGCATTCAGCACAAATTTCGCGGACGCTTCCATGACGGTGAGGTTGAAGTTGTATACCGTCGCCGCCTCGGCCGAATCCCAACGGCTCAGCGTTGGCGCAGGTTCAGGATCCACATAGTTCAGACGTGCGAAGTTCTCAACTCCCTGGGATAACCAGTTGTAGGGCCCCGGTCGCAGCCAATCCAAGTTCTGCTGCCTCGTCCACAGGAACCCCGTCCCCCAGGGACTGAGCAGATACTTGTAGCCCGCGCAGACGATAAAGTCCGCTCCCAGACTGCGCACATCCATGGGTACGGCGCCGCAGGATTGACTCACGTCCAGAACCAACAAGGTTTCATTCCTCTTACACGCCGCGGCAAGTGAGGCGACATCGATGAGCGATGCGTCATCGAATCGCACGTGGCTCACCGAAATGACTCGGGTCCTCGGTGTCATTGCCGCGATCAGGTCATCCGATTGTATGAACTGACCTTGTGGCACCACGATCTTAAGCTTAATACCTTCGCGCGCCTCCATGGACTTCCACGTCGCGTACTGCACTGGAAATTCGCCGCGTGCGATGATCACCTCATCACCCGCAGACCATTTCAGTGCGTAGGCTATTGCCGCGAGGCCCGCTCCCGCTCCACTCGTCAGAGCGATTTCATCCGGGCTCGCGCCAATCAAGGTCGCCAACGATTGACGCAATTTCGCGGCAACGGAGAAAAAGGACAGGTCATCGACGATGTGCGGCCGCATCTTTGCGGCAACCGACGTCTGCACGGCATTGAGCGCGACACGGGGCACCACGGCGTGCGCCGCGAAATTCAAGTACGTGGCATCCTCTATGGGGAACCATTCATTTTTCCAATCCATCGGCTGTTTTGGCGTCATATTCCGCTCAGTGTGCTCGGCGTCAAATGGGAGATTATCCAAGGTCTACGCAATCGACAGCCCCGCTGCTTGCCTACGTGCGGCTCCGACTCGCAAGAATACCGCGCCCACCAATGCCACGTTGAGCAACGACAAGAGCGTGGCAGCTCCCAGCATCCCCTCGGGCCCCATACTCTGGATAAGAAGCGCGCCGATGGTTGGCGTCGCCGCCTGGGCAATCAGGCTCGGCCGCGCCAAGCGGCCCATGATCGGCGCGTAATCGGCGGCGCCGAACAAAGCGAGCGGCAGGGTCGCGCGAGCGATCGATTCCAGACCGATTCCGGCGCCGTAGCACACCAGGCAAATCGAAACGAGTGGAATGTCGATCCAGAGCAACAGAAGTCCTATGGCTACCAGACAGACCGATGCAATCTTGGTCCAAATCGGGTGGTGATAGCGACTGACCAGCATCTCGAGGAAGCGCGCGCCGACCTGCGAAGGGCCGACCAGCGCACCGAGGGCAACGGCCGAAACAAGCGTCAACCCGCGCGATCGGAGCAGCGTTAACAGATATACAGAGATAACGCTCGACAGCATCGACGCGATCATAATGCAGGCCGTAAGCAGCAAAAACAGTCCCCGGTGTCTTGTAATGTCAAGCTGCACCCATGTATCCGACGTGCTTGGCTCAGCTACAGATGGCGCCGAAACAACCGGTCCCTTAAGCGCGATCAGATAAATCGGCAGCGCCACCAGAATTTGAAGTGCCGCATAGGCACCGCAGGTGCCGCGCCAGCCAAGTTCTGATAGAAAGAATGCCGACAATGGCCAACAAATCGTGCTTGCAAAGCCGCCAAACAGGGTCAGTGTGGTGATGTGCTGCCGTGCCGCGAGACCATAGATGCGGCCAAGCGTCGAGAAGGCGGCAATGTAGAGCCCCGCGCCCATGCCCAGACCCATGATCGCCCATCCCGCGATGAACACCGGCAGGTTCGGTGCTAAGGCAAGGACCGTGAATCCGGCTGCCAGCAGAATCGCGCTGGCGATGAGCACGGGTCTGCCGCCGAGTTCCTGGATGCGTCGACCGACGAGGGGTGAAATCAGTCCGGCGATCAGCAGGCCGAGTGACAGGCCGGCGACGACCCAGGTCAGCGGCCAGCCCATATCTTCCGCGATCGGCTTTGCGAGCACGGCTGGCAGATAGAAAGAAGAGCCCCACGCCAAAATTTGTGTAATTCCGAGCGCTGGAACGATCAGGCGCGAGGGTGGAATATTGGTCGCGGTCTTCTCCGGGCTCAAGCTGAGACCCCGCGTCCGTTGTCACCGGCATCTGCAGCGATCGCATCCACCATGCAACAGGCGTCGGCCTTGGCCGGCGCCGTGCCGCCGCCGCAACCGACCTCTTGCGAGACCGTTGCGCAAACCCCGGTGTTGGGCAGAAGAAGATGGACATCGTCCGCCGCTGCTAAGTCGCCGGCAAGGGCGGCCGCCACACTCCGCGCCTGCTCGTATCCCGTCAGCAGCAGGAAGGTGGGCGCGCGCCCGTAGCTCTTAATGCCGATCGTGTAAAAGCCGGCTTCCGGATGCGAGGTCTCCCGATGTCCGTGTGGATTCACGGAGCCGCAGGAATGAATGTTCGGATCGATCATCGGGCCCAACGCCTTGGCGCTTTCGAGCGAAGGATCGAGTTCGAGGCGAAGTTCGCGGGTCATCACGAGGTCCGGTCGCTGCCCGGTGGCGACGATGATTTCATCGACGGGCGACAGGCTCATAGTCCTGCCATCGGCTTCACCTGTGAGCACCAGCCCGCCTTTAGTTTCGGTGACGGCATCCGTCGAGAAGCCGGTTACGAGATTTATCCGTCCGCGTTCGACGAGGGAGCGCAAATGTGTTCGAAGTTTACCGCGAGCGGCCAGTTCATCGGCCTCGCCGCCGCCGTAGATCCGCTGCATGTTACTGCCGCGCACGACCCAGGTAGGCTCGCTTGCGTTCAACTGAACCAGATCAAGCAATACATTGATCGCCGAATAGCCGGCACCGACCACCGTGACGCGGTTGCCTGCATAACGAGGTCGATCCTTGCCGAGCACGTCGGGCATGCCGTACGCGAGATGCCCACGGACTGCAACTTCCCCGAGCGCTTCGATGCCGGAGCCACCGAGCGGACTGGGATTGTGCCAGGTTCCCGATGCATCGATCACCGCGCGCGAATGAACTACACGCTCTCGGCCGGCTCGATCGGTGATGCGGAGCGCGAAAAGCCGCTCGGTTCGACCTTTGCTCGCCACCTTGTCGATACCGCGCCGCGTAATCGCCACGACCCGCGCATCAGTCTCGATATATCGAGCGAGCATTGGTAGGCCGGCCAGGGGAGCCAAATAGCGCTCGCATAGATCGGCGCCCGTGGGCAGCACGGAGCCTTCCGGCAGCGTCCAGCCTGATGCCTCCAGCAATCTGCAGGATGCCGGATCGACACTTTGCTCCCACGCGGTGAAAATATGAACGTGGCCCCAATCGCGGATATTGGTGCCCACCTCGATGCCGGCCTCGTAGACGCGGAACGGGACACCGCGCTCAGCCAGATTCGCGGCGGCCGCCAAACCGATCGGGCCGGCGCCGACAATCGCAACGGGAAACTCATCCATCGCGCTCATCGTATCCCCCGGTTGTCTTTCCGCTCGCATCGAAACACTGCATAAAAAAAGGCCCATCCGTGCGGCACTTGTTCGCCAGGGCAGGCAACGGCGGATCATTCACCCGACGGGCGAGGAGGGCTGTCTTCATGAAATGCAGAATAGGATGGGAGAAAGTCTGCGCCGCGATTGATCTTGGACTAGGGAGTGTCACGCGTGTTGTCCCCCGCACGGACGGCCGCTGCCCGGTAGATCGTCAAGTCGGCGGTATTGCCAAAGGTGGCGTAGGTTGAAAAAAAGTCGGCCCTTCTCACTGCGCGTGTACAGACTGGTCTTCCGCACCATGATCCAGCCGAATCTCAATCGGCTGTTAGCCGCGCTCACTGCTTGCGAAGAGCGCAATAATTTCATATAGTGAGTTTGCAATTCTCCTAAGTTAATGTCAACGTTTCAAGGAACACGGGCACCGGCTGCGTGATTGTTCGCACGGCCTATAGTTCGCAGCGGTTCTCACCACTGCGATAGAGGATTTAGCGTGTGCTGCAGCTGTGTGAGCGTGAAGTGGTCAGCAATCCTGCGGGCGCTTCACGAAAGCGTTGGGTGATTAGCATCCACATCTTCTCGGTGCTTCACCAAATTCGCACCCGCTGATCGGGCGCCAAATAATAGGCGGCCCCAGGCTTCACCCCGAAGGCTGCGTACCAAGCGTCAATGTTCCGCATCGGCCCGATCACTCGGAATGCGCGAGGTGAATGAGGATCGCTGGCCACCTGCTTGCGTACATATGCTTCGCGCGTCTTGCCTCGCCAAGCCTGTGCCCATCCCAGAAACACCCGCTGGTCACCCGTGAATCCATCTATCTCGGGCGCGGGTCCACCGTGCAGTGATCGATGATACGCCTCTAGGGCAATGTTCAGGCCGCCCAGATCGGCGATGTTCTCACCCATAGTCAGGTCCCCGTTTATGTGAACGCCGGGGACGGGCTCATAGGTCGAAAACTGCAGTCCGAGCAGCTTGGCACGAGCCTCGAACGCGGCGGCATCGGCGGGGCTCCACCAATCGCGCAACTTGCCGTTGGCATCAAGCTTTCGGCCCTGGTCGTCGAAGCCATGTGTTAATTCATGGCCGATCCCCGCGCCGATGGCACCGTAGTTGATTGCGGAGTCGGCAGCCGGGTCGAACATCGGCGGCTGCAGTAATCCTGCCGGGAATACAATATCGTTCAGCGATCCATTGTAGGCATTGTTAGTTTGGGGTGTCATCGACCAGTCAGAACGGTCCACCGGCCCGTTCAGACGGCCCACATAGAATCTCCAGTTTCCCTCGGCGGCCCGACGCACATCGCCTATAACGTCATCCACGCGGATTTGCACTCGCGAATAATCACGAGGATGGTCGGGATAGCCGACCTTGATCTGGTAGCTGTCGAGCTTCTTCAGCGCTTCGATCTTGGTCGCGGGGCTCATCCAGTCAAGGCCCTGCAAACGCCGTCGAAAGGCCGCCTTCAGGTTTGCAACCAGTTCCTCAATCTTTGCCTTAACAGGGGCGGGAAAAAATTGCGCGGTGTAAAGCTGGCCTACAGCGAAGCCAATATTGCCGAAACAGTCCACACGATTACCATTGCACACACCTCCGGAGACGGCGTGGATTGCCCGCTTCCAGCGCACGGCCTCTTCCGGTTGACCAGACAGCGTTTTGTCGCGGAACTCAAAACGTGCCTGCGAAAACGGACTCGACAGATAAAAGGCGGCGTTGTCGGTGATCGTGAACGCGGCCCAAGCCTTAATCACATCGATGGGGGTGTCCGCATAGACCGCAGCGATGCGTGGAAAAGCGGTCTTTTCCGACACAACCACCCGATTGACGTCTTGCAGTTGGGCATTCTTCAGGAATGCCCTCCAGGCGAAACCGGGCGTATAGGCTTCGAGCTCTGCTCGAGTCATTGGATTGTAGGTCTTGTCCGCGTCGCGCTGCTCAACCTTGGTCCAACTGACTTGGGCGACACGAGTTTCGAAGGCCACCACAGCAGCGGCATTGGCGTCCGGATCCGGCCACGCGATCAGCGTCAGCAGCTTGGCGACGTAGGCCTGATAAGCGGCTTTCTGCTGCGCGAAAGATTGCTTCAGATAGTAGTCTCGGTCTGGCATTCCCAGGCCAGCCTGGCCGATATAGATGGCATAGTGGCCCACATGCTTCAGATCGACGTCTTCGCTGAGTCCGAAGATCGATCCCTCGAAATCTGTGTTGGTGCGTCCCATCAATGCGGCCACGCCGGCGTGGTTCACTGCGGAGCGGACAGCGGCGAGTTCGGGGCCAATCGGGGTGGCGCCTAAGGCCTCGATCCGATCGGTATTCATAAACGCCTTGTAGAAAGCCCTTACTTTTCCAGGCAACGTAGCGGGCTCTGCTAAAACGTCTGCCGCCGGCCGTTCCATCATCTCGTGTAACTGTGCCTCGATGCGGTCATTAATCCCGGAGCGTAGAGAAACACTCGATTGGTCGTCAGGGATAGCAGTGCGCTCCAGCCACGCACCGCTGGCATAGCGGCCGAAATCGTCGCCGGGCTTCACGGTGGAGTCCATGGCCGTGAGGTCCAGACCCCAGGCGCCATACTGCGGCTTCTCGTTTATCTGAGCCACCACAGGTGTTGCGGCCAGTAATATAAGACTTGCCACCGCACAGTATAGACGTTGGATCCGCTTCCTTGGACGGACTCTGTAGAGCGTGTGCAAGTTCCGTGAAAGCGGCACGTCCGTTCCGTACGCCGCGCCGCACACACTCGCCAGAACAATAATGCCTACCGACCGCCACCTCGACATTGCGCGTCTCCCCAAAGCTAGTTAGCCGCCACGGTCCACTAGAGTAGCGGTGCCTGCTCCACCGGCGAGCCGTTCAGCTTGTACACGACGCCGTCCTTCATCACGAAGCTCACCCGCTTCATCACGCTGATATCCGCAACAGGATCTCCCGGCACCGCGACCACGTCGGCGGCCTTTCCGGCGGCCACGGTACCGAGATCCTTGTCGTGCTTGAGGAGTTGCGCGGCGTTCACGGTTGCCGCCTGCAACGTGAACATGGGAGGCATTCCCGCCTGTACCATCAGCTCGAATTCGTGAGCGTTCTGTCCATGCGGGTATACCGCGGCGTCCGTGCCGAACGCAATCTTCACGCGCGCCCGGTAGGCGCGTCCGGCGGTCGCCATCACGAGCGGCCCGATCGCGGCCGCCTTCGCGGCAACCTGCGGCGGGTAATAGCCCGGCACCTTGGCTTGGCGCGCGACGAAATCTCCGGCGCTGAGGGTCGGCACGTACCAGGTGCCGTGCTCGACCATCAGCTTGATGTCCTGGGCGTCCATGTAGGTACCGTGCTCGATCGAATCGACGCCGCCGAGCACGGCGCGCCGAATGGCTTCTGCGCCGTGCGCGTGGGCGGCCACCGTGAAGCCGTAGTCGTGCGCCGTGGTCACCACGGCACGGATTTCCTCGAGCGTCATCTGCGCGTTGTCGCCGCTCGAACTCTCATCCAGCACGCCCCCCGACGGCACAATCTTGATCAGATCGTCACCGAGCTTGTAGTGCAGACGCACGCCTTTCACCGCATCCTCGGGACCGTTGATCACGCCGTTGGCGAGTCCCGGATCGCCCGCGAGATCGACGCGGTAGCTGTCGGTAGGGTCGGCATGGCCGCCCGTCGATCCCATGGCCAGCCCTGCCGTGAAAATTCGCGGCCCCGGGAGAATCCCCGCGTTGATGGCATCGCGCAGGGCCGCCGACTCGTTGGCCACGTCGTTCACGTTGCGCACGGTCGTGAATCCCGCCAACAGCGTGCGCCGCGCATACACGGTGGAGCGCACGGCGTAATCCGCGATGTTCCAGTGAAACTGATCGACGTACTGGGTCGCGCTGGTCTGAAACGTGAGATGCGTGTGGCTGTCGATGAGTCCCGGCAGGCAGGTCTGATCGTGAAGGTCGATCTCCGTGGCCCCGGGCGCCGCAACACTGCCGCCGACCACCGCGCGCACCCGCTTGCCCTCGATCACGATCGTGGTGGCGCCGAGGACCGTGCCCGCCGCCGTGTCGATCAAATGCCCGCAATGCAGCGCGGTCACCGACTGCGGCGCCGGCCCCTCGTCGGCGTACGCGGCCGAGGCGCCCAGGGCGGCGCCGATCCAGGCGCAGCATGCGGCGCCCGCGAGGGCGGTGCCCGTCATCATCGATTTATTCAAAGCCATCTCCTGTCATATGCTTCTAGCTCGACGCCTTTATCTAAAGCCGCCTTGTTTTTATTGGTGATCCAGCGAATCGCAGGGTCAGTGGCGCATGCTGACGCCGTCCGAATTGGATTCCCTGCGACCTCAAGGCAGCGCCATTTGCAGTTGATCGAACAGGAAGCTGTAGACATCGGCCGACTGGTTCACCCGGATCGACAGCGAGCTGCCGATGCCGTGTCCGGCGTGCGAGTTGATGCTGAGGTAGACGGGTCTACCTGAGCCAGTGGCTGCCTGCAGGCGCGCGATCATTTTGCGCGAGTGGGCGGGGTTCACCCGTCCGTCCGTTTCGCCGGTAGCCATAAAAATCGCCGGATAGGCCGTTCCGTCCTTGACGTGGTGGTAGGGCGAGTAGCCGTATAGCGCCTTGAATTGCTCGGCGTCCTTCACGGAGCCGAATTCCGCGGTGGCGAACTGGCCGTTGGGATCCAATTCGAGGCGCAGCATGTCGTAGACGCCGACGCGCGACACAACGGCGCGATACAGCTCCGGCCGCTGCGTCAATACGGCCCCCATCAGCAATCCGCCGTTGCTGCCGCCAATGATGGCCAGGTGCTCTCGATCGGTGTAGCGGTGGGCAATCAGATACTCGCCGACGGCGATGAAGTCGTCGAATACATTCTGCTTATGCGTCAGGGCGCCTTGGCTGTGCCAGGTCTCGCCGAATTCGCCACCGCCGCGCAAATTGGCGATGACGTAGACACCGCCCCCGTCGAGCCACAGGCGCGTATCGGGGCCGAGGAAGTGAGGCGTTTCGCTGATGTGCAAGCCGCCGTAGCCATACAAGAGAACGGGATTGGTTCCCGTAAGCCGCGTGCTCTTGCGGCGGATGATGTTGAGCGGTACCGCCGTGCCGTCCTTGGATGAGGCAAATTCGCGTAGCACCTCGGTATCGGCGAACGACACTTGGCTGGTTTGCGCCAGCTTCGAGTCGGAGGCTTGCGCCGCCTTCTCATCATAGCGGGCGAAGTACCGCGGGCGCAGATAGGTCTCGATGGAATACAGCAGCGTCCCGTCGCTCAAGGGCTCTACCTGTTCCACTGTCGCCACGTCGGGTATGGGCAGAACGCCGCGAGGTTTGCCGGCGTGGTCGAAGATGGCCACGCGGGACGGACCCCCCACAAGCTCGCGCAGGTAGATCGCGCGCGACGTCACCGCGATGGGATCGCCGTCGGCCTGTCCGCCGCCGAGGATCACGGCATCGGTTTCGGGGACGAGCACGGTGCCTTTCGTGACGTCCACCACGCCTGGATCGAGTTTGAGCAGCCGTCCCCGGGGTGCGCTTTTGCGCGATACCAAGTACAGCGTGCCATCCGCTCCCAACGTGGCGGCGACGACCTGGTCCTCGAAACGGGTCACCTGATGCACGCCGCTCGCGTCGATCAAGTAATGGGCGAATTCGCCGCCGTCGCCGTTCGCGACCGTTGCCAGTACGAGGTTGAGATTGAATCGATTGCTCAGCGCGATTTCCGCCACTTTAGGCAGTCCCTTGCCGAGCACGTAGGGGTCATGGCTCGAATCGCTACCGATGGGGTGAAAATACACCTGCTGAAAAAATCGCTGCTCCTCGGCGGGCCGGTCAGGTCCCGGGTAGCGCGTGTACCAGAAGCCCTTGCTGTCGGCGCGCCACGCCAGGCTGCCGGCGCCGGTCGGGTATTGAACCCGCGCGATGGGCTGCTCCACCTCTTGGCGCGTGTTCACGTCGAAAACGTGCAGCGTTCCGACTTCGCTGCCGTTGTCCGACAGCGACACCGCCACGCGTTTGCCGTCCGGCGAGGGAACGAACCAATCGATGGCGGTGGTCCCTTGGGGGTTCATGACGTTCGGATCGACGATGATACGAGCGAGCGCCGGGTCTGCGGCATTGGTCAACACCGCGATCATCGGCTGCTGCTTCGGGGGTTCGTCGTACAGCGCGAACACTTGTCCGCCGGCCGCATACAGGTCATGGTACGAACTCGACGTCGCTGAGATGTGAGCCAGCAACTGACGGTAAATCCGGTCGCGCAGTGGCAAGGCGTCGAAGTATTGCCGGGTACGCTTGTCCTCGGCGACACTCCACTCGTGCACTTTGGGATCGGCTGAGTCTTCCAGCCAGCGATACGGATCCGACACCTGCACACCGTGGTAGGTGTCGGTGACGGACTGCTGGGCCGTGGGCGGTACGCCAGGGTCCGCGGCATGTGCGGCGCTCGCAAGGGCCAGTGCGGCGACCATCATCCCAAACGTGGCGAAGACGGCGACTCCGCAAGTCCTGTCGATCAACATACAGTCACTCCTTGATTGCCGGTGGGAGCCGCGTCTCTGCCACTGGGCGCGCTAGGCGACGCAGGCGAACGCCCTGCGCGTTCTGTGGATATTGGCGCGCGTCTTTGAACACGTCTAACCATTTCATTTTAAAATCAGTTCACGAATATATTCTCTGCGCAGAACTTTTCTGTATTCATTCCGGCCCACTCTGGCCTTGTTCTGACACTCGGTGCTACAGATCACTGTCTTGGCCACTGCTTCTTCCTCGACGCCTCGATCTAAAGCCGCCATGTTTTTATAAGTGATCCACAGAATGATACTGGGGTGATCCGGCGATTGTGGAGTGGCACTGAAGACCTTGTAATCGATGATTATCCCAGCTTTTTTCGTGGCTGCCATGGTCGGCTTCCAGGTCGAATTTAGCCAATCGATGTATTCTTCAAAATGCCCGTACTCAACTGCGATCTCTTGCACGAGAGTGACCGGCCCCTCAGTATATTGGCGCTCATCCTGGGCACGTGCATCAAGCGAAGGTAAGGAAGCCGCGAGGAATATGGATAAGATAATGGTCTTGGTCATTTTCCGTTCACCTGTTGTGATAAATCTCTACTCGGCGGAACGCATTGAAATCCCCTGAAGTGCACTTTGCGCACGGACGGAGACTCCGTGTGTACGCATTTACTTCTTAGGTTTTCTGAATTCGAGGATGAACTGATCCGTCTTGCCGCGAATCGCCGGATCTTTCACGTTGGCGGTTCGAGGATCGCCAGCATTGTGAAGCAAGTCACTCTCGCCCTCGAGTCTGAAGCCCGCGGCTTCAACTTCTGACTTGACCGAGACCTCATCGATCCGATGCAGTGTGTTGGTGTCGCGCAAACCGGAGCCGACTGCGGCTGCGTGGTCGATGACGACGTAACGTCCACCTGGCTTTAATGCTGCGAAGACGGCCTTGTTGATTTTTGCGAGGTCGGCCGGAGCGAAGAACGGATCATGAAGGTCATGATAATTCAACGAAATCCAGACCAGGTCCAAAGGCTCTGGCGCCGCGAACTCGTTGACCGGCCCGGCGACGACGGAAACGTTCTGGAATTTCGGATATGGCGTCGATCCGTTCGCAGGTAGCGGTTGCTTGATGAAAGCTGCGAATTCCGACGGAATGAACGCGTAGACGTGGCCCTGCGGTCCAACCGCGCCCGACAGTATGCGGGAGAAATAACCCTTACCGGGAATGAAGTCTGCAACCTTCTCGCCGTTTTTGATGCCGACAAACGTCAGAACTTCTGCGGGTCTGCGATCCGCGTCTCTTTGCCGATCCTCATCCGGGCGATCCTGATTCGCGACCGCATTGGCAATATTGGCTGGTACGGCACTGTGTGCCGAAGTCGTGGCGCATCCGAAAATGACAAAAGCCGCGGCGATTGGAAACAACGTTCTCATTTTTCGTCCCTCGTTGATGAGTTTTGAAGATTGCAGGGTGTAAGCATCGAGTAGCAAGCTCTCCAGCAAGGTCTTGTGAACGGCTTTCATATTTCTAAGGCCTCTCCAGAGAACCTGCGGGAAGACACGACCGTAAGCTTCGACGGCGTCAGTCCTAATGGTACTGGTCTTGATACCTTGGTTACTTTTCATTGGAACTCCTCATGCGGATTTATCTACGCTCGACTCTCTGTCTGCACCTTCGACTCCGGTAGCTTCGGCAGCGGCCGTCGGGACGAACGACGCAAGATCGCCCTCAGACCATCACACTCGATAGTCGCCAGTCCCACGAAGATCGCCACCACGCCACTTGCGACTCGCAAGCTGAGCGATTCGTTGAGTACTATCCAGCCGCTGAACACCGCCACCAACGGTGTGACGTAGGAGATCGTCGAGAGCGTGCTGGCGCGCATCGTCCTTAATAACGAGTAGTACATGACAAATGCCGCGGCGGAACCGGCAAGTCCAAGATAGAGCACGGCCAGGGTTGCACTCAGCGAGTAGTGGATGTCGCGCCATTCGCCGGTGATCGCGGAAATGATTCCTAGGCCCAGCGTTCCCCATACCATCTGATGAAGAGTGAGCGGGACTGCATCGACGAGCATCAGGTGCCGCTTGGCAATGACAATATTGAATGCAGCCGCCAACGCCGCAACGACAATTGCAACAGCGGCCAGGCTCACTTTGACGCTGAAGCCAGTGGCCACTAACGGATCCAGGAACACGGCGACGATGCCGAGAAGGCCAACAAAAATGCCCGCGAGCTGCCGATAGCGAAGCCTCTCGGTCCTAAATGCGAAAGCGGCGCCCAACGTCGTTGCGAGGGGCACGACCGCAAACAGAATTGCAGTCACACCAGCGTTAAGATATTGCTCGCCCCAGTAGACCAACCCGTAGTCGATCACGTACACCAGAATTGCGGTGACAGCGACCCACACTATCGTACGACGGGGTAGCGCCAGCGACAGCCGCATCACTCGTGCATAGAGACCCAACATTGCAATCGCGAACACAAACCGGAACACCGCACCAGTGACCGGGGGGTAGCCCTGTAGCGACAGTTTGATTGCCACCCAAGTCGTGCCCCAAATAATGGCAACCGATGCAAAGGCGACATAACGAGCCAGGGGGCTGCTTAGATTGCTTGCCACGTCGTGGGTAACGTCTTGCATGTGCGAGATTTGACTACATGTCTGTATCCGCGTTGTGTCGCAGGTGCCAGCTCCGGTTGTATTTCTTTGTCCGAAGGGCAGGGCGATACATTAAGATACAAATCAGTCCGCTATTCGCTCGCCAAGAGGCGATGATCTTGGGGACTCATGCAACAACCCGATCACATTCTCATCGTTGACGATGACAAGGACATCCGCGAATTGCTGGAGGCTTACCTGCGGAAGCACGGCTTCAAGGTGACTGCCGTCTCCAACGGTAGGCGCATGAATGCGGCGGTCGAATCGAGTGCCATCGACCTTATCGTTCTCGACTTGATGTTGCAAGGAGAAGACGGATTAACCCTGTGTCGCGATCTACGGGTGGGCAAGGCGAAAGCGATTCCCATCTTGATGCTGACAGCTCGCAATGAGGAGGCGGATCGGGTCATAGGTCTGGAAATGGGGGCGGACGACTACATCACGAAGCCGTTCGCGGCGCGCGAGCTTGTGGCGCGCATCCGGGCGGTACTACGACGCACGCGGATGCTTCCGCCCAACATGCGAATCGCCGAAGCGGCGCCGACCATCAAATTTGGCGATTGGGTGTTGAGCGTCATAGGCCGCCACCTGCTCGACCGGGATGGAACCCTTGTCTCGTTGAGCGGCGCCGAATATCGCCTGCTGCGCGTCTTTCTGGACCAACCGCAACGTGTCCTGACTCGGGATCAGCTGTTAAATCTTACCCAGGGGCGTGACGCCGACCCATTCGATCGTTCCATCGATCTTCTCGTGAGCCGCTTGCGCCAGCGCCTGCATGACGGTGCTCGCGAACCGCGCTACATCAAGACAGTTCGCAATGAGGGTTATGTGTTCGCCGAAGCAATTCAAGTAGCTTCGGAGGACGGCCATGCCCAATAAATTGCGTCTTCGACCGCGCACATTGTTTACCCGACTCACCCTGATTCTGTTCGCTGGCCTCTTACTCGCGCACCTCCTTTCATTCTGGCTGGTGTTCTCGGAGCGCACGCAATCATCCATGGGCATGATGCTGCGCTTCACCTCGATGGATGTGGCAAGTTCGGTGGCGATTGTCGATCGATTGCCTGCTCAAGAGCGCTCGTCGTGGCTGGCCAAGCTAAATCGCAGAAACTATCGTTACGGACTAGAACCGATTTCCGACACCGCGCCCATCGATTCGCGGACGGTGCCCCCAATGGTCGGAGCAATTATCGCTGCCCTCGGACCAGGCTATGCGAACACGGCATCGGTCAAAATCATTGCCGCACACCACGTGCTGCTTCAACTGCATCTTCACGACGGTGCGCCGCTGAGCGTCGACCTTTCCTATTCGCCCGCACCCCTGCCTGCATGGTTGCCGCCGCTTCTCGCAACGCAATTCGCAGCGCTCGGCGTACTCTGCTGGTTCGCGGTGCGCCAAGCAACCCGCCCCTTGGCGCAACTCGCTCGAGCTGCCGACGCCCTCGGGAGAGATGGCCAAGGGGAAGCCCTGGCAGAGGATGGTCCACTCGAGGTTGCGCGCGCCGCCCTTGCCTTCAACGCCATGCAGCGCCGCATCAGTCACTATTTGAGTGAACGCATGCAACTGCTCGCGGCCATCTCTCATGATTTGCAGACCCCTATTACGCGCATGCGCCTGCGCGCAGACTTGATGGACGATACGCTGCTGCGAGACAAGTTCATTGGCGACCTGGACGCCATGCAATTGCTGGTGCAGGAGGGCATCGCATACGCGCGCGATGGCCAGGGCATCACCGAAGCTCCGTGCGTGACCGACATGAACGCGTTGCTCGATAGCGTCGTTTATGACTACAACGACGCTGGAAAAGCCGTGCGCTTGAGCGGTCATTGCGAAAGGCCCCTGCTCACACGACCGCGAACGCTGCGCCGAATCATCAGCAATCTCTTGGACAATGCGCTGAAGTTCGGCAAAGATCCGGAGCTAGTATTTCTCTCGGAAAATGAGGAATGTGTTGCTATCGCAGTGCGTGATGCGGGCCCTGGTATTCCTGAGGATCAAATGAATGATGTGCTGCGGCCCTTCTATCGCATCGAAAGCTCGCGTAATCGCGAAACAGGTGGGACCGGGTTGGGCTTGGCAATTGCAAAGCAGCTTACGCAACAGCTGCATGGGACTTTGAGCATGCGAAATCGTGACTGCGGGGGTCTTGAAGTCCAAGTGTCGTTGCCGCGAAAGATGGAATCTTAGCGGCGTAGCTCTCGGAACTCACGCTCATTGCCTTTGTCTGGCTCAAAGAGCTCCCAGCGCCTTCCGCATTGCTTGGCGGCTTCTTGACGTTGGCGGGTGTTGCAATAATCAACACCCTCGGCCGCCAGCCGCCTAGATCCGGATGAAGCTATAGGCCCGATTAAAAGGTCGGCTCCCGGTTTGTAGTTCAGTGAGCTATCCTGGTTATCTCCAATAACCATGAAGATAGAGTGTGAGCATGACTTCCTTGCGCATCGGAATTGTCGGCGCGACCGGCCTAGTGGGGCAGGCTATGCGGGAGATCTTCAACGAGCGAGGGTTCCCGGCGGCTGATATGCGGTTCTTTGCGTCCTCACGCTCGGTAGGGCTGAGTTTACCGTGGCGAGGCAAGGAGGTCAGGGTCGAAGACGCTTCTACCGCCGATTATTCCGGCCTCGATATCGTTTTGTTCTCCGCCGGAGCATCGACTTCTCGTTCGCTCGCGCCGAAGGTCGCGGAGACCGGTGCCATTGTGATCGACAACTCATCGGCTTGGCGCATGGATCCGGCTGTACCACTGGTTGTGAGCGAGGTGAACCCACATGCGCTTCACTCGATCCCAAAACGAATCGTTGCCAATCCGAACTGCACGACCATGGCCGCCATGCCTGTGCTCAAGCCGTTACACATAGAAGCGCAGTTAACGCGACTGATCGCCTCGACCTACCAGGCGGTGTCTGGCGCAGGCCTCGCGGGGATTGCCGAACTCGAGGCGCAAGCTCACCATACCGCCGAGTCCGCAGCCTTCGCAAAAAGTGGCGATGCGCTGAAGCTGCCGACACCGACAAAGTTTGCCGCGCCGATCGCGTTTAACGTACTTCCCTTCGCCGGCGCTTACGCCGGCGACGAGGGTTGGACGGACGAGGAACTTAAGCTCCGAAACGAGACCCGCAAGATTCTCGAGATCCCCGGCCTTCCGGTGTCCGGCACTTGCGTTCGTGTTCCCGTCTACACCGGGCATTCGCTCTCTATGAATGCGGAGTTCGCAAAGCCTATTTCGGTTAAGCGCGCAACGGCGTTGCTGCGCTCAGCGCCGGGGGTGGTCGTAGTTGACGTTCCCACAGCGCTAATGGCGGCAGGGAAAGATCCCAGCTATGTTGGTCGGATCCGTACAGATCCGACCGTACGGAACGGTTTGGTGCTTTTCGTCTCGAGCGACAATCTGAGAAAAGGTGCCGCTCTCAATGCTGTCCAGATCGCCGAATTGTTGGCGCAACGTTCATTCTTTTGACGAATTCGCTATTGCGGTGGAGACAATACTGGCGCCTCCGGCGATGCGATGAATCGGCCCGAATCAATCAGCGTGCGGCCCGACGCCGTGACAGTTGCCTGCGGGAGGAACATCAGTAACTCGCCATTGGACGACCTGTTCTTACCCCCCGACTCCCAGTTATCGCCGACGGCGAGCTTAACCATGCCGGCGCCGTAGCCGTAGTAAGGCATGTATCCGGAGGGCAGGACTGCGGCAAGCGCGGGGTTCGTGCTGATCACGAATTCGCCGGGCAGATCCTTGTTTCCCGTCGCTTGAGCCCAGGTCTGCAACACGGCGTCCCCACCGCGGATCGATTTGATATGCACCATCTTGTTGTGGACAAAAGTCGCGCGGAGCAGGGGCGACCTCGTGTCGAAGCCGTTGTAGCCGACGAAGGTCCCGTTCATGTCGAGCAGGTTCGTTGTCCGTAACACGCTTGCGGGCAACTCCTCTTCCCGATCGCGCACGGAGCGCGCCTCCGCCACCTTCTCCCGGGCCGCGAGGCCGGTGTTTCGCGTCATCCACGCATCCTTAGGAATGGTAAATGTGAGATCGGTGCCGTTGGCCGCCGTGACGTGGACCTTGTGGCCGCGGACAGCGGACTCGACGGTTGCAATACGCGCGGCGATCACATCAGGCGGCACTTTGATTGCGGCCGCGTACATCGCCTCGATCTCGGCAACGTCAGCGGGGTCGGGCGGGAGGAGCCAGTGGAAATGAATGCTCCGAACCTTTGAGCCTTCCACCAGGTGCTCGAACGGCTGGTCGCCGACTGCATCGAGGGGGCTCGGCAACCAGATTGCGGCCTGCGAACGGGCGAAGATCTCCGCCCATCGCCGGTTGCGCTCGGCGAGCTGAGCACTCGACAAGCCGCGAATTGAGGCCATGGTCGGGGCCTCGATCTCCTCGACGATGCCGCCGGCCGCGGTGATCGCGGCCCGCAGAGGCCCGGCCATCCCCCGATCGGATCCCCGATCCCAAAACATCACCACCCGCTCGCCAGGCGCAAGCTGCCAGCGTTGCACGGCAATCGCCGCGAGGGCCGCATAGTCGACCGGCGGGGCGGATTGAGCGGTGCCGGCCAGCGCCCAGAGAAGGCCAACCAGCATCGTCGTAAGGCGGATCATATTGACTCCATTGCGCGTCACTCGGTGCCGTCTAGCACGGTCATGGGGGGAGACGTCCACGAATTAGATCGCCTTGTGCCCCAACGAAGCGGCGCGGCAATGGCGAACTTCAATCCGCACGGCGCCTTCGAAGCGAGCCTCGGCATTGAGCCCGGCGCCGACTTGGACGCAGGCGTTGGCTGCAAGGCGGGCTGCTCGACAGTCCGCGTCGCCGGCCTGAATCGCTGTATTTCTGGATGCGACACGCCCAGCAGACCGGTTGCGATTTTTTGCAGTTCGTCCGTAGCGCTTACCCCTTCGCATTGCCTGTCCACGCAACTACAGCCTTCCTGTCCACGAAGATAACCATGTTCGTAAGTTTGCCAAATTACTATATGACAATGAGTTGGCCCTTTCAAGCGCCGCGCGAGGGAACTCGAGCTACAATGTGTGGAGTTCTTACGTGCGTGCGAGCGGCCAAATTTGTGCATTTCGGCCATCCACTTCGCATATCAAATAACTCCGGGTTCGGTAAAAAATGTAGGCGCGACATTTCTGGCAGAAAGTGTACTTATCTAATATGTGGAGTGACCTCGCTCCCTGCGGATGTCACACAGCCACCGTGCACTAGCATACGAGCCACCTCGGCAATGCAACGGTCCTGGTCGGGCACTCCGCCAAGCACGAGAACCAGCAGCGCAGCGTCGAACGACGCATCGGGAAAAGGCAAGGAGGAGGCATCGCCTTGGGTGAAGCGGATATTGGCGAAGGCACCGGTATCAAACAACAGCACGCGATCGCCGGCGTGTACCAGCAGCGTGCGCGACAGGCACGCCTGACGCCGCATCGGCAGCCAGGGCAGCCAGTGACATCAGCAAGAGATGGCGGCCCAACAGGAATAGGCGGCGATTGTCATACGGGCTACTCTTTCTGCGCGGCGCTTGAAAGTGCCAAACGACTATCATATAGTCCCTTGGCAAAGTCAAGAAGCGCCAAACGACTCCTCGGTCGTAACCTGGCGAAGTTACGCACGGTGTAATCTTCGTCGGCAGCAAGTCGTGTTTGCGGAATTGGACAGGCAATGCGGTGAGCGCCATGACAATTTCCGCTGCTGCCAGCGCCGCTGAGGATTTTCCCACCGAAGACTATCGCAAGCTTGCCGAAGGGATCGCGCAACAGTTCTTCGGGAGGGAATGCGATTTAAGGTTGGCCAGCGGTCCGTATGCAATCTGTTTCACATCATCGGCAGAAAACGGGACGGGCGCGTACTTATCAGTGCCGTTTTTGGATCAAAAACGAGATTGAGGTTTATTGAGCTATGCGAACACTAACATGCATTCTTGCCGTTGCCCTCATAGGCTCGGTTTACGCCGCGGCTCAAACGCCGGTTGGGGTGGAGCGCCGGCAGCACGCTGCGGCTGCGCTTCACGACGGAATCCTTTTGCTTCATGCCAAGTCCACGCTGGAATTTGAGGCGGACGGTTTCCGCCAGGAACCGTTCTTTTATTACTTCACTGGCTTGGAAAATACGGTAGGAGCGGTGCTTGCTATCGACGGAAAAACGGGAGAGAGTTGGCTTTTCTTGCCGCCGAAAGGTCCGTCAAGAGGGGGCCGCCTAGTGCTGGACGCGCAGCCTGGAGCAGAAGCCGCAAGGCGACTGGGGTTTGAGCACGTTGTCGATTGGTCCGAGATGGAGACCTTCTTTTCTGGGCGCGCGGCGCAAGCGTCTGTCCTTTATTTCGCGAATGCGCAATTCAAGTCTCCTGAACTTCCCTCTAATCTTCTCAGCTCGACATCGCCCGCAGCCCCAATATGGCTACAGCCCATCTTGCAAAAATGGCCGACATTTGAGGCAAAAGATGCAACCAAGCAAATCCAGGGGTTGATGGATGTGCAAAATGCGGACGAGATCGCAGCCTTGCGAGCGGCGGCGAAAGCGACGGTCCGCGCGTTGCTGGCCGGGATGCGTGCCATTCGGCCAAACGTCTCGCAACGCAGCGTGGAAGCTGTGGTCGAAAGCACCTGCTGGAAAGAGGGTGCCCATGGAGCGGCCGGCTGGCCGTGGGCGATGGCAGGAGAGAACGCAGTAATTCCGCGGCCTTTCGCTTCCCTGGCGCGGTACGATCACCTAAACCGCACCATGCTTCCAGGGGAACTAGTTCGGATGGACGTGGGATGCGAGTGGGACCACTACGTTGGAGATTTGGGTACAACGGTTCCGGTGTCGGGCCACTATGCTGACGACCAGCGGGAGACCTGGAACATATTCGTCGCCGCATATCAGGCCGGTGCAAAGGCGCTGCGCGCAGGTGTCACGGTCGATCAGGTGTTTGAGGTCTGGCGGAACGAACTCGCAGCTCACCGGGCATCGGCGAAGAGCCAATTGGCGCAGCACGCGATCGATTCCTGGTCGGACCGTAAGAATGTTCCGTTCTGGCAGGTGCATACGACGAACCTGCTCTTTGCGCTTCCCTCGGGGCCGCTCAAGGCAGGGACCACGATCAACTATGAACCGATTGCTTCGGTAGACGGGCAAGGATTTTTCCTGGAAGACACGTACCTGATAACCAGGGTCGGTGCGGAGCTTCTAACTCCTGGCGTCCCTTATTCGGCTGAGGACATCGAAGCCGCGATGCGATAGAGCTGCGGTAGGGCCGAGGCTTCAGCTTGTGCGTAGAGTTCGTCGATCTGCTTGCGATACATTCTTCGATTACACGCCGACGCAGTTTCAGCGTTCGAGCGAGCGCGCCGTTGTCGGCGGAGATTCTTCGGGGACGAGCAACACGCGCTTTGGCTTCAAGAACAATACGAGTTGACGTCAATTGTGCTTGATGAGTTCGCCGGTCTTCTGGCTGATCAGCGAGTAGTAAAGTATTCCCAGAAAAGCGTCCTCGCCGAGAGGACCGGAGTACTGCTTCCAGCGATCGAGCAGCTTCGCCTGTTTCATCTGGTCGAGTGTCTGGCCCCGATCAATAGCGCTCTGTACTGCTGCCCGCGTCTCCTTCATCATTTTTACAAACGCGCGCATGTCGTTGAGGCCGGAAACCGGGCCGTGTCCGGGGATAACTCTCACGTCGGCCGGCATTTGCGCAATCACTTTCTCGACTGCATCGATCATACCGTCGATGCTTCCTCCAGAATCCACATCGACAAAGGGAAATCCGTAGGTGACGAAAAGGTCGCCCATAGAGACGACGTTCGACTTGGGAAAGAAGACGATCGAATCGCCGTCGGTGTGTGCGGTCGGGAAATGCATGACCCGGATGTCTTCGCCATTGAGATGCAAAGTCATGTCGTGATCGAATGTAATAATCGGTAGCGCCTCCCTAGGCTTAGGCTTGATGGGACTATGGGTTGTGCCATCAAAAATCGTGCCGCCGTTTTCCATGCGTTGGCGGACATTTTCCTGGGCAATGACGGGCGCTAATTTCTGGAAATACGCGCTTCCGCCAGAGTGATCACCGTGATAGTGCGTGAGGATGACGAAACGCACCGGCTTGTCCGCGATGCCCTTCAATGCATCTTGAATCTTGTCGCCGAAGCGAGCTTGCGCAACGTCGACCAGGACGATGCCATCCTCGCCGAAGCAGGCAGCAATATTGGCAATATTGCCGTCGTCTGGGACCGGCACGGGGCCGACTAACTTGTAGACGTTTCCCGCCACCTTGGCGACCTTCATCTGCTCTTTCTTGAGATCCGTTTCCTGGCCGGCGGCGCAGGCCCAGACGCACATAGAAACTAACAGAAATGTGACTAAGGTGTTTTTCACTTGAGGTCTCCTCGATTCTCTCTTAAGTCTGATTTGCCGTTAGACGCTCGACCACGATTTTCTTCGCGGCGCAATTTCGGTTCTCTGGGGCCTCCGGGTTCACGATCAGCGCCAAGGCGAACACCAGCAAATTTGCAAGCGTCATAGCTCCCTCAGAAATATGGGCACGGGCTGAACTTCACTTCGCCACGGGCAGATCGACGTAGCTCGCCGCGTCGGGTTTACGGCTTGCCCAAGTTAGCTTACCGCCCTCCTTGCCAAGGCGGCCGGAGAGATAAATGTGGTCACCGGAACGAATGTACGGCGCGAACGCCGGCACATATCCGTCGCGGCGGCATGACGTCTCGATTTCCTCGGTGGCGCCGCCGGCAGCGGTGATCGCGGCCCGCAGAGGCCCGGCCATCCCCCCGATCGGATCCCCGATCCCAAAACATCACCACCCGCTCGACGGGCGCAAGCGGCCAGCGTTGCACGGCAATAGCCGCGAGGGGCCGCATAATCGATCGGCGGGGCGGATTGAGCAGTGCTCGTCGCCGCACATAGAAGGGCAAGAAGCGCTACAGTTGATCGAGTCATGCCGGCCCCTGTGATGAAATACCGTGTTGGCTTGCTGCCAGACGGGATCATCCGGTAGGTGACGTCGGTTCGTACCCCGGATCGGTTGCGGGATTCAGCTTCAGACGCGCACGATCCAGGATTTGACCGGCACGGATGACAATCTCGATCTTTCGGCTGTCACTGATCGTCCGATCCGGGCGTCCGTTGATGACCAGCACATCGGCTCGCCGCCCCTGCTTGAGTGTTCCCCAGCTTTCGTCGTTGACGAACTTCGCGGCATTGCCCGTTGCGACGGCAATGGCTTGCAGCGGCGTGAGTCCCGCCTCGACCAAGAGTTCGAGTTCCCGGTGTAGGCCCTCTCCTTGCGTATCGCCGGGGTAGGGCGCGTCCGTGCCTGCCGCCATCAGCACTCCCGCGTCCTCGAGCGCCTTGGCATTGCGCAGCGCCTGCGCAAAGCCCTCGCGCCGCCCGGCCACCCGAACTTGCTCATCGGCGCTCAGCACTCTGCGCATCTCGGCCTGCATCGCAGCGATCATCGCGGGCGGCGTGGTGTCCACAATCAATGGCTCGGTCAGAAAGGCGGCGTTCGCCAACCGCCGACGAGCGAAGCTCTCGTCCACGGCCAGCGTCGTTATGAAGCGGACAGTGCGCTGCGGTGGCTTCGTGAGAAAACTTGGGTCCAGCGGCCGCCTGGGTAGATGCGCGAACGCGTAGATGCCGTCGTCGACGATGTCCGCGGACCCGTTCAGAATCCCCTGGTCGACCAAGACCCGCAGACCTACCTTACGACCCTCTTCAACCAGCGCGCGAATCTGCGGATGGCTGAGCCCCACGTACGCCTTGATGAAATCGACCCGGTCAGTCTTCAGGCGAGCGACGATTCGCGGAATTTGAGCGACGCTCGAGACGGCGTAGGAGATCGGTGGCCAGACGGGATCTGCACCGTCGACGAGCGGTCCGACGCAATAGACTCGGGGCCCGAGGAGGCGCCCGGCTGCAATCTCCGCGCGCATCTGCACGATAAATGGCTGTACGTTTCCGGTATCGAGTACCGTCGTCACGCCGGCGTACAGCAACGCGTTCAAGTAACGCCGGTACCCCAGCAGATCCACCGCATAGCCGTCCCAGCCGCCGACGAGATGCACGTGCATGTCGGCAAGGCCCGGCATGATGGTCTTACCGTGCAACTCGATGATACGGCTGCCGGGCGGCACCGCAATCGCTTGCGAAGCCCCAACGGCGATGATCTTATCGCCGGCGATCACGACAGTGCTGTCCTCGACTGCGGCGGCGCCGGTTCCATCAATCAGGACACCGTGGCGCAACACAAGCGGCGGGGCGCTTTGCGCGCTGCCGGCGAACGCCCAGAGAAGGCCAACAAGCATTGCCGTAAGGCGGATCATGATAAATGCGGCGGCTTGGCGCTCCTCGGAATAATGAGGCCCGTCTTCATGAGATGCCGCGCTCGCAGGAATCTCGAATTATTCATATAGTGACTTTGCCAAGCTACGAAATTATTGTCAATGTATGATAGATGTATGGTGTCCATCGGGAAGTCGAAGCTATAAGGACCAGCCGAAAGCAAAAGCAAGCCTTTCGGCAAAGAGTCCGTGCGGCAAGCGGCCGCGTCGCAGGCATTGCCGCCGCGATCGATGCGGCAATCAGCGGGCCGCGGACAAGACACGCAGGACTAGATCATTCTCGCAGCTCATGAAAGATTAAGTTGGCGCTAGGAGACCCCGGTGCCCGGCTCGCCAGGAAGCCTAGATGAGTCGCCAATCCGCTTCGCAAGTTTGCCAACTTACTATATAATAATGTGGCGCGGAGGACGCACGGGCCGCGCAAGCGCACGAGGTAGAGCGATTTCTGGCGTCGGAAGGATCCCGCCTGTTCGAATCCCGCCGCGATCTATTGCTTTGTGACCACGTTGTTATCACCGAGTAATGACACCCGCTCAGGTAGTGAGAGACAAGCAATGATTTCGTCAACCGCGCTACCTTCGTGGCCGAGCAGGTTTGCCGGCCTTATTTGGCTCTTAGTATTGTCGGGGTGCGCGGCAAACTCGCCGAGCCCGAGCAGCCCCGACCCAGATAAACCTAAGCCTGCCGCCGCCGTACCCGAAAAGATCAATATTGCCGCGACCGAGGCGCTAATCAAGCAAATGCGCGGACGCGGCTACAAGCCGATCGACCGAAACGGCATTCTGCTGTTCTGCCGCAGCGAAGGCCAACTCGGCACGCATTTTGTGCGCACCCGCTGCAATACGGTCGACGAATTGAAACATGCCGAGCTAACCGGTCAAGAATGGGTAAAACAGATTCAACAGCAGGCATCGCCCACACCACAGCAACCTATGCAGTTAAATCAACATCCGTAATCGCGGACCCGCATATCCCGCCGGCTCCTCATACTGACGATCGGATCGGTTGTCCTCTTATCCGACGTGTGCCAGGGCGCATCGGATGACAGGCAGGGCTTCCCCGCGCTTGCAGTCGAATCTTTCAACGTATCCACCGACAAGATAACAACATTCGAGTAGAACACGGGAGACAAATATGAAACGGCGCCGATTTCTCAATGCAGCTTTGAACACGGCTCTCGCCACATTTTTGAGCAGATATGCCGTTGCGCAAGCGGACGGCTCGAAACTTTCCGACATCGATGCGATACGCTTGGACGGCGGCCACACGAGCCTAAAGGCGACGGCGCTGCTGGAATTGCGCGACTCCTTGCACGGTCCCTTGCTTTTACCGCAGGACGACGGCTACGAGGAAGCGCGGCACGTTCAGGACCGTGATATCGACAAGCGCCCAGCCCTCATCGTGCAGACGACGGGTGCTGCCGATGTCGCTCGCGCAATCGATTTCGCGCGCGAAAATCGCCTACTCGTTGCAGTCAAATGCGGCGGTCACCAGGAGTACGGACTTTCCACCTGCGATGGCGGCATGATGATCGATCTTGGTCCCATGCGAGACGTTCGCGTCGACGCAAGTATGCGACGGGCATGGGTTGCGGGCGGCTCCCCATCTGGACTTTTGGATCATGAGACCGTTGCCCGAGGATTGGCCGCCCCCATGGGCGACACGAGTACCACCGGCATCGGCGGCTTGGCGACGGGAGGCGGATTCGGGAGAATATCTCGCCATTTCGGCTTGACGCTCGATTCCGTTCGATCGGTGGACATCGTGACGGCGGAAGGCAAATTCGTCCATGCGAGCGACACCGACAATCCCGATCTTTTCTGGGCTGTTCGTGGCGGCGGCGGCAATTTCGGTGTGGTGACGAACTTCGAGCTGGAACTGCATCCCATGCAACCGCGCGTGATTTCCGGCAGCATTGTGTTTCCGTTCGCGCAGGCGCACCAAGTGCTCAGTGCGTATGCCGACTACAGCGCCGCGGCACCCGACGAACTATATGTCAACTGCTCCGTCCGCATGGGCGTCAGCATTGAGGAAAGCACGCTGCAATTGGATGCCTGCTACTCGGGCGACGCCGGCAACGCCGAGAAAATCCTGCAGCCGATTCCTCGGTTCGGACAGGTGCTCAGCAACAATCTCAGGACTATGAGCTACCTGGAGGCGCAAGGCTCAGATCGGCACAATGCCAGGAGCACAGTAAACACGGGCCAGGTTTCGCGCGAGTCGTATTACCAGGCAGGCCTCCTCAGCGGGTTCGATGCGAAGTTGATCACGGCCATCGTCGGGGGAGCCAAGCCGATCCCCGGGGGTCGTTTTGTGCTGCTGTTTCAGCACGCCGGCGGCGCGATGGGGCGTGTTGCGAATACGGCAACGGCCTTCGCGCATCGCTACGTGACCCACGACATGATGTTCGACAGCAGTTGGAGTAAGAGCGACGACGCTGCGGCCCGGCACCGGAGCGATGTCCGGCATTTTTGGCAGGCACTGAAGCCGCATACGCGTGGCTTTTACGGCAATGAAATGGCCGGCGGCGTACCGCCGGAATCTGTGCCGCTCAACTACGGAGAGAACTACCCGCGACTCGTGCGCGTCAAGAACAAGTACGATCCGGGCAATCTTTTTCGGCGCAACGCCAACGTAGCGCCGACGGTCACATGAAGCAGACAGCGATGAAACGATTCGCGTCCGCGCTCACCACGTGTGTGTTTTTCTGGGTGAACGGCGTGACGCACGCTGTGCCCGGCGACGGAATCTACGCGAAACCCGGACGGCTCGTTCCGGCCTCGGACGGCGCGCAACTTAATTGCTTACTTCACGGGTAGCGGATCGCCCCTCGTCATCTTTGGATGCAGCCGAGGCGGATTGGTCGCGGGCATGGGCCACCGCAAGTCGGAAAATGGACGCGCTTACAGCGTTGGTGTGTAAGCGGATCCATCCGTCCGCCGTGGCATAGTCGCCCGCAATCGGATCCCACGGTGCCGGTAATGCCCAGTCGATAGGCTTAAATGTGAATCCGAACCAGAGGGAGGCAAGGCGGCGATCCGCCGCCGCCTGCGAGCGCACCCACGAAGACAGCGGTTACGAAATCCGCAACGGCAACGCCGGCGGCACCCACGGCTGCAGCAGCGAAATCCGACACCGCAAAGACCGATGGAAGACTTTCCGATCCGCAAAAGGACACCTCGCTGGAGGTTATCTGCTCACTGCCTAAAGTGTCCGTCATCGCCCCGAGAAATTCGCGCGTGCGAGCTTCGTGGCCAGCCAGTGCGGCGCTTTCTTCAGGAGAGATCGAAGATTCTGAGTTCATAGTATTAACGAGGATCGCCATGATATAATGAAAGGCCAAAATATCCGTTAAATCAATAAGTTATACGCATAATAAGTCTTATGTTAAATTGGTTGGAAACTGATCTGATCTTGGTTTTAGTCTGGCAGACAGATCCCCTCCGCACATCAGCCAAAGTTAATCGAAGCACTCCGTTCAATTACCGGAATCACGGTCGAGCTATCCGGTTAGGCACGCCATCTCTCAAGGCTTGTCCCAATAATTAAACCAATAATTGACGCCGATTCGAATGATATTGGCGGTAAAGCTATTGTGTGTAGTGTCTAGAGACACCCCGCCAAAGGCGGAACAAGCAGTGGCGGCACCCGCGCAAGTCGTCGTGGCGCTCGAACCTCTCCGGAGACTCATGTGTAGGTATTCGCCGGAGATAGACCATGCCCCGTTCAATCCAATTTCCGCGCCGGTCCCGGCAGCCCACCCGGAGGAATTGAAATTCTTGCCGCCGCCGAAGGACGCGATGGGTGCCATCGTTCCGGTCGGCGTATAGCTGAGCGTACTGCTCTGCGATCCGCTGACAACGGCACCTGCCCTGACGTATGGGAATAGGACGCTCCCCCCGTAACCGATCCGCCCGCCGATGATTGCGAAATCTTTCGGGCTTAACTTGCCGGAAAGAGTATAGATTCCCGGAGGCGGCTCGGCGCCCGTGAATGTACGCGTCGAGTTGTCATCCTTGGCTTGCGCGAAAACCACATCCGCGCCTATCCCCAACACCAGCCGCTTGATTTGAATATTCTCGCCAAACTGCAATCCACCCACGAAGCCTCCGCTGCTACAGCGCGTGAAAGTCGCAGCCGCCGGATCGATGCTCATACCGGTTAAGATCGCGCCGTTGCAGACGTTCGTGTTTTCTCCACCAAGACTGGCGCCCAGATACAACCCATCCCATGGAATGGCGCTTTGCGCTGCGGCGACGCCCGTCACAAAGATCAACGCCGGCGTGACCGCCAAGATCCAGACTCTTTTCATCCCGTAGCTCCTCGTAGTCCTCTTTGAAGAAGGCCTAGTATGACTTGGGCAGGTCCTGGAACGGTAGGAAGCAATCATTTACAAATTGGCGCTCCACAGAAACGGCCTAAGCCCGCCGGCTCACTACCCTACTCCCAGCCGTCGGGCTGCTTCATGTTGGTACCGGCTCATGCGAAGCTCGTGGCCGTTTCTCAAAACCACCAAATGATGGCCGCGAAACCATGGGTGAATTTCCTTAATACTTCGCACATTGACGATGGTCGAGCGATGAATCCGAAAAAATGCCAGGGGATCCAGTCTTTGTTCAATGCTGACTAACGTCTCGCGGATTTCATATTGCTGATTCCCTACGTGAAGGCGGACGTAATTCCCGCTGGCATCGATCCAATCGATCGTCGAGGTGTTTAGAAAGACAACGCGGCCGCGTTGCGTGACCGGTATTTGCTCCGGATAGCGGCTCGTGACTTGGCCCAACGTTGCCAGTGCCTGCTTTAGCGCCTCCCGGTTAAGGTGCCCGGCAACATATTGCTTGGCACGCTTAAGAGCATCGGCAAATCGAGCTTTCCCGAATGGCTTGAGAAGATAGTCAAGGGCATGGGCTTCGAAGGCACGAAGCGCGTACTGATCGTACGCGGTCACAAAGATCGTGACAGGCATTCGCTCGACGCCCACGTGTTTCACGACTTCGAAACCATTCATTTCTGGCAGCTGAATATCAAGAAATACCAATTCCGGACCTTCGCGACGGATCGCCCCAACGGCAGTCTCTCCATCCCCGCATTCTGCAATCAGCTCGACGTCGGAATCAGCATCCAACAAGCGGCGAATGCGCAGGCGTGCGATGGGCTCATCGTCAACAACTATCGCACGTAGCCTCATTGGCTGGCCCTACAGTTCCGAGCCGGGAACGCCACACTGACGCAGACACCGCGGGGCTCAATATTGAGCAGCCGCATGCTCTGTCGTTCACCATACAGTTCTCGCAGTCTCGCATTAGTATTGGCCAATCCAACTCCTCGTTGCAGCAGCTGTTCTGGCGTCGCCATGAGAGTACTGCTGCGATTGCGGACCTCGAGCCGCAGGTAGCCGTCGTCTTGAGATGCCGTTACGCCGATAAGATCGCTTTCCTTATGCGAACCGATGCCGTGCCGGATCGCATTTTCAACCAGCGGCTGAAGTATCAAGCTAGGTACGGCAAGATCGAGGGCGTCGGCGTCGATACCATACTCAACACGGAGGCGCTCCCCAAAGCGGCGCTTTTGGATGCCAACATAGTAATCGACAAATTCCATCTCCCTGCGCAGTGGAACCTCGTTTGTGTGAAAATCGACCAGCGACGCACGGAGCAGCTCACTCAAGCGCAGCAAAATATCCTCTGTTCCGTCTGGATCCTCATGAACGAGCCCGACTGCCGCATGCAGCGTGTTGAATAAAAAGTGAGGCCGCAGCTGGTTGCGTAGCGACTCCAGCCGCGCTGCTGAGAGTTGGGTCTCGAGCCGCGCAGCTCGCAGTTGGCGATGGCGCGACTCATCGTACAGTCGATAAAACTGCGCCGCCGCGACCAGCGCCCAATAGGTCAATATGTACAGTTGTACGTGCTGGACAAAATAGTGACTCAGTCCGGCCTGGAATGAGGATTCGTGGTGCGCACGCAACCATCCGAAAACGGCCTCCACCAGAACCTGTACGGTGCTTAAAGCGACGCTGACGCCGACATGCAATGCAATCGATCGCTGCCAATTACTAGTCTGAATGGGATAGCGGCGGGCGAACCAGAGCACCAGCGGTGCCAACGCCCACAAGAACAACGACCAACCCAGATAGTAGACAAAGGGACTTGCGGCACTGCGCGTCATGTCATATGCGTACCATTGGCTGGCAAATAATATTACGACTAGCGCCAAGCCGCCCAACGCAAATCGACCCTTACTTAGGGTTAGCCGCCGCTCGTTACTCTCGGTTGCCTGCATATCTCTAAAGCTCGTCCACTGCTACAACGAGCAATCATCAATGCACATCCTATCCGCAAATGATGCTTACGACTGCACTTCTGTATTGCAATACGTTTCGTCCCCAGCATGCAACGATTCATCCCTATAAGGATCCTGGATTTAGGCGCCTCGTGTACCTTCCGACCCCTGACATTGGACCTAGGACATTCGGCCTAGAGGGAGTCGTGTATGAATCGTCGCGAGCTTCTAAAGAGTTCGCTGCTACTGGCCGCCGCCTCGCAGTGCCCTTCCTTTGTGGCCCGAGCGTCAGCCGGATTCGTTCCCAAGCGCATTTTGGTACTGGGTGGAACTCAGTTTGTTGGACCAGCGGTTGTGGACGCGCTATTGGCCGCAGGCCACACCGTCACGCTTCTCAATCGCGGTGTCACCAGCCCGGAATTGTTTCCTCATGTGGAGAAGCTGCGTGGTTTTCGCAGCGCCGACCCGAATGATCAAAACCTTTCAGAGCTGTCGCACCGGCATTTCGATGTGATTGTAGACGTTTGGCCGAACGATCCGGATGTCGTTGCCTCTGCCGCCACCCTCTTGAAAGATCGAGGCGCGCACTATCTCTTTGTTTCCTCGGTCGGTGCGTATGATCACCGAGAATTCGCCAAAGCCGGCGTTACCGAGGACGCGCCGATGGAGCCCTATGACAGTTCATGGCGGGCCTACAACCGCAACAAGGCGGAAAGCGAAAGGCGGTTGCACCATATCATCGGCGAGAGGCTCACCGTGGTGCGTCCGGGGCCTATCGCGGGTCACCGGGACGGCGGAGGGGACCTCCTCATCTGGCTACTGCGCGCTCAGGATGGCAGACCACACATCGCGCCTGGCAATGGTAGCGACCCGGTGGAGTTTGTCGATGTGAAGGATGTCGCCGCATTTCTCGCTACGGCCATCAATCGCTCCATCTATGGCACCTACAATCTTGCTGGGAGATCAATATCGTTTCGCGAATTTCTCGCCAAGTGCAGCGATGCTACCGGATCTAATGCCGATTTCGTATGGGTTCCGCAGCAGTTTCTGCACAAACAGGGATTGGAATCGAACGCCGTGCTGCATACGTTTGTTGGCAACTTTCCTTATTGGGAACCCGATCCCGGCTACCAGGGCCTGTATCGTATTAGCAGCGAAAAGGCCTTTCGGTCTGGGTGGGCGACTCGGCCCTTCCACGAAACTGCATTCGACTGTTTGAATGATTTCTACTCGGGAGGGTTCAACGAAGAGCTTTCCCCTTTATCTGCGTTGCGGGAGAAAGAAGTCCTAGAACAATGGATGCGGCGCACGTCCTAGGCACATGGATCGCCAGCCTCCGACAGCTTTGGCACTGCTTGAGGATGAATCAACCATGTACTCTGAACCCGCGCGAATCGACACAACGCGGCACTTTCCGATTCGAGCTTTCCTGCTTGAGCATAGACCGGGGACACCGGCGGCGCGCGTCGCACGAATCCAGGCATTTTCTGAAATCGCCTTTCGACGGCATAAACAGGTCCATCTACTATTCTCATCCGTCCGCGCCGTTCAGCCGCTGCGATTCTCTATTCTGCTTGGGGTGCGACTTACCCCAAGTCCGGACGAGCCGAAGGTGCGGGGACAACCAAAAGCGCGCGCTAAAACGGATTGCGCCAAGTCAGTCCGTTGAATCGTCCGAAGTCCCCGTCGGTTGTTATCCACTCGCATCCCGACTCGATGGACAGCGCGGCCAGCCAGGCATCTGCCACCAAATTGCCTGTGACTTTGGAGGCCACACACAACGCCTGGAAAATTGACCAGTGACGTTCTTGTGGAAGAATCAGCGTCGCATTCGGGCACTCTAAGATTGCGGTGCAGAACTCGAGCGATTCTTGTAGATCGCTCGGTTGCTTGAATATGCGCGGGTGTGTGCAGATCCGCACTACGCTTGAGAGTACTTGGGGAGCAATTCCGAAGGCGGCAACGCCGTTTACGACCTCGCCTAACCATTGCTTATATTTTGAATGCTCGAAAGAGTCGGAACGGAAGGCGTAAATCAATACGTTCACATCAGGCAGAATCACACGATGTCTTCCATTCGATCGAGCAGTTCGGAGGTCCGATCAAGATTGACGCCCGGCAATGTACCACCGGTCGCCCGCGACACGGGGAGCGTAATGACGCTTTGCGCGGAGGATTTGAGCGGCCGCCGCAACGCCAGCCCGAGTCCCTGCTCGATCAGCGCCGTCAAAGTGATTCCTCGTCGTGCCGCTTCCTGACGTGCGCGCTCGAGCAAGGGTTTGTTGAGCCTTACCGTAGTCCTCATATGTCAGAGCATATTTATGATATGTCTGTATGTCAAGTGCTTGGATACTTGCAACGCGAGTGCAGTCTCGATGACAGATTCCAGGCGTGGCGAGGGAGGGATTGGTTCACGCCCCATCTCTAGCCCAAGACGTATTGTTTACCCTGCAGTGCCGTCCGTTCTGAGTTGGACCAGACGAATACTCATTTTGGGGCCGGCGCTGGTGCACAGTACAAGCTCGGCGCCTTTGCGCTTCGCGTGGAGTATCATTTATACAAGATGCCTTCTTTGGCCGATTTCTTACGGTCGGATGTTTTGTTAGGCTCAATCAGCGCTCGGAGATTCTAGTGTCACAAACCGTGCCCAAGTGTATTTGCTTTGATGTGGACGGTGTACTTCTAGACTCACTCCCCCAGCATCTAAAAATCTGTGAAGACCTAGCGGAACAATTCCACCTGAAGCTGAAGATTCCATCGATCGCGGAGATGCGCGCGCGAATCAGCGCAGGGCTGATCGTCAGTCCCATGAGGAAGTTTTTTCTGGCGCTTGATTTTCCACCCGATGTAGCGGATCGCGCGTTAGAGGAATACCGAGAGAATTTCGCTTCGCGCTACTCACCGCAAGCGTTTCCGGGGGTGCGCGAGATGTTGTTACGACTTCGCGAACGGCAGGTTACGCTGGGTCTCGTAACTTCCAACATCCGAGCGAATGTGGTCCCTTTGTTGGCGGACTGCATGTCTTTATTTGACGATCGGTGCCAATTCTTCGATGAGCCTGGTGCTGATGCCATCGACAAAGTGCAGGCCTTGTCGCGCACGGCGACCATCTTGCGACTTAAAGCCGCGGATTGTGTTTATGTTGGCGATCAACCGTCGGACGAAGCTGCCGCGAACTCCGCTGGGTTCCAATTTCTGGGAGTCGCCTACGGCTGGGGCGTAACCGGTATGGAGGATCGTTTCCCCGTTGCCCAGACCGTACGCGAGATTCCTCAAATCCTTTTGCACGAGGCGATCGTTCCGGCTTAGTATATTGATGCTCATCACAGGGACAGGTGAATGAATACCGAAGTTCCAGCTGAGATTTCCGCAGACAAGATCGACATCGAGATTGAAAAGATGCGTCTCGATTACGCGTGGAAGTGGTTTGCATTTCACGCCGAGCAGCGCACAAAGATGTTCAACTTTTTCATCCTTGCCATAGGCATTCTCGCGACCGCGGTGTTCAGCTGGTACCACCAGAGGGAAATTGCCATCGTGCTCTGCGTGGTGGGGGTCGTCGTAGCATTGATTTTTTCAAGGCTCGATCGGCGCAATCGAGACTTGGTGTGGCTAGGTGAAGAGATGCTGATCGATATGGAGCGGCGCCGGCTTTACGGTGAATCCAAGACGTTCAAGGACCGCAACGATTTTGAGAGACCCTACGGTATTCTGTGGCGGCAAAGACGCGAAGAAACTCAAAGGAACTACCTGGCTGGCTTAATTCACGACGCCTGGATTGGAAAACATCGAATCTGGCTGCGTGGCATCGCCTACTTGACCGCCCTGATCTTTGCTATCGCCGGAGTCGGAATTTTCTTACTGAGCGACTAGAGATGGGATCGCGCGACCCTGGAGTCATTCCCTGGCTCCACGGTCGGCGCCGGTGGTCTAAGACCGTCTTCGCCGGCTTCGTCGAAGTAGTGTCCGAACGCCAACTTGCCGCCACGAAAAATCAGCACGCTTAATCTGCTTGAAATCTCCGGCTTGAACTTACTGCTCCGCCTGACTCGAGTGCTGCGCGGGCAAGCCGATTGCGGACCGGTCAATCGGGGCCGGAGCGCGCCCGGCATGACTGCTCGATCCCGCATCGGCCGCGCCAGCCTAAAGCGGCTGTCACGTCCGCTGCATCAGCTTCCGGACTGTGCTTCTCGATGATTCGGTGTGGTTCCTCTCGGACCCCATTGGTCCGGGACTTTTGTGACCGGACCAATGGGGTCCTCAAAGACAGGAATCAAACCAAATGAAACTCATCACCGATGCACTCACCGAACAGCTTCTCGCCAACGGCCGCGCGCAACGCGCTGCCATCGACAAGGGCGAGGACGCACTCGATTTCGAACCCGTCGTCAAGCTCTTCATGCCCGACGCGCAATGCACCTGGCTCCTGACTGAACTTGATCCCGATGGGGGCCTGGCCTTCGGTCTTTGCGACTTAGGCCTGGGATGTCCAGAACTGGGATACGTGTCTCTAGCCGAACTCTCGACCGTCCGCGGTAAGCTCGGCCTTCCCGTCGAGCGCGACCGGCACTTCGTTGCCGACAAAACCATCTCCGCCTACGCCGACGAGGCGCGAACTCAAGGGCACATTGTCACCTGATGTGCGTTTCTTGCCGCCGACCCTTAAGGTCGGCGGCCTTTCACATTACAATCACCCTAAGCCGGCCACCGCTGCGCCCACACTCGGGGTCCCGAACGTATAGTCATTAGCGCTATTTGGGTGCGATGGGAATGAAATGAACAATGCTAAATTCAGCGTACGCAAAGCGATTCCCCCTCGACTCCTAATCTTCGCGACTTGCTTAGGCCCAACCGCCGCGTTGGCGGCTGAACTGGCGAAGCCGGTCGAGGTGATGGTGGTCGGCGTCTTCCACATGTCCAATCCTGGTCACGACATCCACAACCTTAAGGTAGATGACGTCCTGGAGCCGAAGCCCCAAAGCGAAATCGCAGCGGTGACAGGCGCGTTGATGCGCTTCAGGCCCACGAAGGTCGGGGTCGAATGGCCGGCCGACATCGTGGCTGAACGCTACAAACAATACCTCGCGAGTACGCTTGCGCCCTCGCGAAACGAAGTCGTGCAATTAGGGTTTCGCTTGGCCAAGACTGTTGGCGCGCAAGTTTATGGCCTCGATGCCGATGGGGACTTCCCTTACGAACGCCTGAAAAACTTTGCGGAGTCTCGTGGCTTTTCCGCGTTGTTGGATGAACTAAACGCGAGAATTCAACGTGACGTGGATGAACAGGCCCGTCTGCTGGCCCAAAAAGGCATTTCTGCGGATTTGCGGTTCCTGAACGACCCAGTGCGCCTCAAGAGCGACAACGCGTTCTATCGCAACACGCTTCGCATCGGTCTAGGCGGCGATCAGCCGGGTGCCGATCTGACCGCGTCCTGGTATCACCGAAACCTCCTGATCTGCGCCAACCTGCTGCAACTTGCAAAGCCCGATGACCGGATCGTGTTTTTCTTTGGCTCCGGACACGCTTTCCTGCTGCGGCAGTGTGTGACCGAGACCCCCGGCTTCAAACTCATCGAGCCCGACGACTACCTCCCCAAGTAGTGCATCAGCGCGGGCACGCTCAACCCGAGAACGGTCTCGCTTTTGGCCTTTGCGACTTAGGCATAGGCGAGCTGGAACTTAGGTACGTTTCTCTCGCTGAACTCGTAAGCGTCCGCGGCAAGCTCGGCCTTTTGTGCGAACAAGACTATCCTCCGAGCCTGCACCCAAGAGTATCGTTGCCTAGTGCAATTCCGCATCGCTACCGATGAGATTGCCCTGCATCGGTACCTCAGCCGCTGCGGCGCGGGCGCGCTCTTGTGCTCGCCGCAGGGCGTTGGCACCCTTACCCTCGCCTGGGTGATCCGCATGATCCCCCAAAAGTTCGTGATAATGAACAGGCACAGAACGAATTCGCTCCGCACGCGGCACCAATTCCCGACGCGGCGGGAGCAGTTTGGGCTCGGCCGATCGCTTCGGGCTACCGAGCAGTTGCTTGCGCATCTCTAGCGCAAGAACCTCAGCCAGCAGCGAAGGCACGGCATTACCCAACATTTTCTGCGCGTCGGTGCGCCCACAATTAAATTTCAGCCCGTCTGGGAATGTCTGAAGGCGACACATTTCTTGGACGGATAACTTGCGATTGCGCCAGTGAAATGGCCCGATGGCTGAACCCGGCTGTGCTTGAATTGTCCATGACGGGCGGTTCTTGCTGAGCTTCAGTAGGAAACTCCAATACCGGGTTCGCCAGCCGAATAGCGGCATGCCACCTCCGCGAGGCGTATGCCACAAATAGTTCTGGCCCTCTGGAATGGATGGCACCAAATCACCCCAGTAACCGCCAATCTTCAGAGACTCGTCCGCGGGATCCTGCTTTAAATCCCCAATCGCATCCCATGCGGTTCTCAACGGTTCCTGCGATTGACTCAGCAGGTCCGATTCACCGCGGTCAGCGAATCTCGCGATTGGAAACTCGAACATCTTTCCGTCACGACTGCCGATCAAAAACACACGCTCGCGAACTTGCGGAACCCCAAAGGCGGCGGCGTTCAGCATGTGCCAATGCACTCGGTAGTTGGTACCAACCTGTCGATTAACCTCGGCGATTCCCTCGAGAAGATATCGCAGGCCTTCGTCCTTGCCTTTGTAGGCAAGACCGTACACATTCTCCAGCAGAAATGCCCGCGGCCGTGTGTCTCGCAGCACGCGAAGATAGGCCATTAAGGTGTCTGATCGGGGGTCATCGAGACGCCCCGAGTCGCCATTCACCCAGTAGGAGGATTTGGAAAATGGCTGGCATGGCGGACCGCCAATCAGTATGTCGGCCTCCCCTGCTTTGAGACCAGCGGTCTTCAGAATATCTTGCGAACGAAAGGAATGAATATCACCCTCGAGAACCGGCCACGTGCGATTGAGCCGAATTGTCTGACAAGACACCTCGTCCATTTCGACGGCCACGCACGTTCGAAAGCCGGCCGCTTCAAAGCCGAAGTCGAGGCCGCCAATTCCGGTATACAAACTAATTGCTTTGAGCATGATTCCTGCGGGACGCTGTTCAAGCGGGCTGGGGTCGATTAGCATTCGACCAGCATCCTAAGTTACATAAGAAACCTTGTATTGTCAATACAAGATCGACCCGCGATTCCACCGATAAAAATCCGACTGCGTGAGGTCATGCTGGCCTATCGCAAACGGACCGGTGAAACTATTACTTACCCTGTTTTGGCAGAAAGAACCGGGCTTTCCCGAGCAACAATAGAGTCCATCGCGACGCGGAAGGGATATAACGCAAGCCTCAATACGCTGGCGCGATTGTGCGCCGCCTTACATTGCAAAATCGATGAGCTACTGCAAACCGATGGCGCTTCACCGCGGCGTCGCGGCCAAACGTGAAGATCAGCAAGCAACAAGCCACGGCGGTGCTCATCGCTGAGGCGAAATCCGCCCTAGAGGGACCCATCGATCCGCACTGGCGGAAAGAAATTGAAGACTTCTCGCGCATCTGCGATGAGACGACTCTTACGCATATTGCCTTTTTGGGCACCGCTATTCTTGCGAAATCAACAAACCTCGCTGCCGATGTATGGTCAGTCAAAGCCAAGAGCAAGGGGCCGGGAGCCTATTCGGCGCGCGGACTGGGTCATGGGGTCTTAGTCAAGAATGCACCCGTGCTTGGTCTCAATCTGGGTGTCACCGGGCGAGAACCCTTAAATAATCAGCCATATTTTCAAATTGATCAAATATCCCGTCGCACCACGGTCCATGGTAAGGCCAGGCGCGCACTCGACGCGTTGTGCGACATTCTCGATCAACTCACAAAAATTTCTTCGTTGAAGGACGCCCGTGTTGTTCTGCGCGCCTTTATCTTTGTGCGTCGACAGCAGAATCCCACGTACGGCGCGTTCACGGAAGTATCAAGAGACCTGTCCGTCGAGAAACTCATCACTATCATAGAGGCTTTTGTCGCAGAGGATTCCGAAGGGGGAAAGCGCGCCCAGGCCGTCGTTGCCGGAATGCTGGATCTACATGCCGGCAAGGAACGCGTGATGACCTCTCGCATCAATGACCCAGATCGCCATCTACCCGGAGATGTCGGTGTGCATGTCGCGGGGAGTACCGACGTGTGGGAGAAGGTATTCGAAGTGAGGGATAAGAAAGTCGAGGTTTCGGACCTATATCATTTTGCCCAAAAAGCGATGGAGCATTCGGTGGCTGAAGCAGCGGTCGTTGCAGTCTCCGCAAATCAACCGCTTCTCGAAACGCACGATGTCGGAAAATGGGCATCGGAACGCGGGGTGTCTATGACGTACTTTTCCGGATGGGCTCCTTTCATTCGACAGGCTCTATTTTGGGCAGTTGTGCCCTCCCCCGTCGGTGTTCAAACGGTACCCAGCTATGTCCTCACGAGACTCATCGAACTTGAGGTCTCCGAACAAGGCGTGGCCTTGTGGTCATCGAAGGTAAGCGTACAAGAGCGCTAGATTGGCGGGCGCAACGAGCGGGCCGTGGCCGTCGTCATACCCAAAAGAGCGCCGTCGCGTCCAGCCCAGGGAGATCTCCTTCGCCCAGAGTAATCCCGAGTTTGCTGATGACCATATCCGCCATCTCATCTTTGAAATTGCTGGCCCCGTGATGATTTAAGCGTCGATTGATGGCCCCTGCCAAAACATCGGCCAATTGGACCAGTCTGCTGTTGCGCGAAGACGTCGTTTGAATCTCGGATAGAGTGAGTTGGGAGTTGAAATCCTCCCTATAGCGGTCATTGATGCGCCGCTTCAGGTCCGCCAACGCAAACATATCCAAAGACTGTTCTTCGTCCACAGTAAGGTCAATTTCTCGTGGCAAATCTATTCGACCGCTACCGATTTCGTGCTCGGCGCCCCGAATGAGCATGTATTCGTGAAGCTTGTGGATGACTTCGTCAATACTTCTTCTCGTTCGCGATCGCTCCACAGCCGCGAACTTAAGGCTCATGAATTGCCGGTTGGCTTGTATCACGTCGAGATATTCTGACAATGGATCAAGATCTTGTTTGCCAAATTTCGCAAAGTGAACCTCCCTGGCGGACCAAGGAGAGAGAAGTTGCTACTTCTCAATCGCTCTAGAAATATCAAAAACCGCCCTACCGGTAAGCACCCAAACGGCAGCCACGATGACGAAGTCTTGATTCTTTCCTGTCTCGTCCGCATAGATCCATGCGATTCTTCTCGGTGCCGCGTCTTCGATGACGGCGTCTTCCATATCCTCCTCGATATGTTTCCGCCTTCGACGAATGGCGGAATCAGCTTGGAAGAGGCCGTATTCGTTTTGTATCTTGGCGCGCGCCCGGACGATGTAGTGAAGCCTTTCCAGCTTAAAGAGGTCCTTTGGCATTATCCAAGAGGCGTTGAATACTTCTGGTTGGAATGTCTCCCAATATTTCAGCGTCAGCGACACATCGCTATTGCGTGTATGCGGGTATAAATTCAGCATTGCAGCGACCCGGGTGCGCATTCCGGAAAAGTCGCCGCTCGCTAATGACGCAATAAGATCCAGCCTTCCTCTTTCACGACGTGCCGCCTTCGCTTCAGCAATAGGTGCGCCGCCATTTACATTCTCCGAATCGCCATCCGGAGTGTCACTGGTCATGCTTCACCAGGTAACGCCAAGAACAGTCCATGTTTCACACCCACGCTCCCTGTTTTCAAACGATTCCCTCGCATTAGATGCCTCGAAAGGCGGCGAAACAGCCGACAACCGCACACTTTTTTGGTGACGTAAGCCCGATTTTGTGTTCGCCGCGACGGGGCCTTTACCTGCGGCGCGCAAGGCGCCGTAATCGTCAGAAAAAATAACTGAATGCCGCAACGGGATTGACCGAGGCGGTCGCGTTGCGTCCTTCCGCTGCGACTTCAACTCCGAAGATGACTCCCACCCGGTCACTCCAGTTGTATTCGAGCGCCGGCGCCACGATGAACTCTCGGACTGGGCCGGAGCTGGACGAGACGGCGACGTTGTCTCCCCCGGGACGGGAATAACTTCCCGTCAACAAGGTATTCCCAGCCCCCTGCAGCCAGAAATCGACGGCGAACACCCAGTTGCGTGTCGCGCTGTACTCGAATGCAAGATCGAACGAGTCGGAATCCCCGGGGCGAGCTCGGCCGGTGAAACCCATGGACGTGCCGTAGACACTCCGATTGGAGACTGATACCCAGCTTGACGCCCCATAAGAGAGATCCAAGCGCACGCGCAAGATTCGTCCATTGGGCATCCAAAGCGACGACTGGAGGTACACCGAGAAGGTCGTCTCGTAACTGCCCGAACCGAATCCGTCGGCTGACCGCTCGAGTCGGTCGTAGCGGCCGACGGGCAGGCTCGCCTGCAGGTCGAGCGAGACGGTTGGCATCCAAGTGTTTGGCGCGAACGGTGTCAGGCGAAACTGCACCTCCAGCGCAGGGTCGCCGACTCCGATGCCGCCGCTGCTCTCTCCATGGCCGACCCAGTCATAGCCGAAGCGCGATTTTAGGCCGATGCTCATGCGATCGCTGATGCCGTACTTCAGTTGGGTCACCGATCCAAGATCATTCCGACGGGGAACACCGTGCATGCGCCCTTGGTAGTCAAAGGTGGCATAGGATACGCTGTCGTAAAGATAGGACTCTACATAAAACCGCCCCTGCGGCAGCGTCATTGCCGACGACGCGACCAGCGGTCCCGTCCACCAGGCCTCGCTCGAGGATTCCTGTGCCGCATCACCAGTTGGCACTGCGCCCACACTCGGCGCCGCATTCGTCCCAGAATCCCCAGCGCAGACGGCGAGCGAGGGGAGAATCCCGGTGAGCATCAGAACGCCTGCCGTGATCCGGCCGACTCTCGATCGGCTGTTAGCCGCGCTCAATGCTGGCGAAGAGTCCCAATTTTATCATATCGTTAGTTGGCCAATTTACGAAGTAAATGTCAAGTATCTACATAATCGAGGACGCGACGCGGTCCATGGATCGAAGCGGCTCGTCGAAGATGTGCGCTCCGGGTCAATCGGCTGCGGCGAGAGCGATGGCGTCTTCCAAGCGATCGTTGCCCCAAAACATCTCGCCCTGCACGAAGAATGTCGGCGCTCCGAAGACTCCGCGGTCGGCTGCCCTCAGCGTTTGCTCACGCAGCCGCAGCTTATTGGGCTCCGCCTCGGCCTCACGAATGATCTCTTGTGCGGGCAATCCAAGTGCCACCAGTATCTCTGAGGCGCTCTCCACGTTGTCGATGTCACGGTCCTCGACAAAGTTCAGCAGCATCACCTGGCGGCAAAACTCCCCTATCCATGGTTGCGATGCACCGAGTAGCGCAATCCGCATCGGTAGTAAAGCTCGGCGCGGAAACGTCGTCGGCCGTGCCCATTCCAGATTGTACTTTCTGCACTGACGTTCCATATCCTTCCACACATATGCGCCCTTTGCGGCCTGAAGCACAAACGGCGAGCTTTCCCAGCCGAAGGATTTGAAGATCGGACCCAGCAGGAACGGACGCCACAGCAGGCGCACTCCCGCCCGTGCGGCCAAGCCCTCGATCCGCATGACGCTTAGATAGCTGTAGTTGCTACCGAATTCAAACCACAGCTCCAGCTCTTTGCTAGACACCAGCGACTGCGGACCGGCAGATGCACCCGTCATCCGGAATTACTCGTAGATCACGAGACAGCGCACTTCTATGCTTTCTCGCTTGCGGGCATCGGGGGGAGCGAGCGGATGCGCGAAAGCAGCGTGAGGCGTGAAGCGCGCGACGCCTGCCGCCAAGGAGTCATACTGCTTGAATATCAGTGCCTCATGGCAATCCATTTCCGAGAAGTAATACCACGTTTGCTGCGGCGAATGTTGCAGCAAGTAGATCTCACCAACGCGTTTTGGATAGTACAGTTCTGTTCGCACCAGATCGCGCGCGACGACTGTGCGGGCGTCCGCGACCGCGAGTGGTGCATCTCGCACGGGCCCCGCAATCGAGCGCCAGATGTTGAGGATCGCATAGCGTTTGATCGATAGGGTTTTGGAGGAATCTTTCAAGACCAGATTCATTCGTCGCTGACCGGATTCTTCCGTGTAGTCGTTGTGAGTCTCCGCGGCAGGGCCTGGCTGGTTGCCCTTGCCTCGACGCCCGAAAGACAAGGTCGGTACATCATCTCGGTGCCTTCTCACCAGATGGTCGAATACGTAGGCCTTTGATGCGCCGGTGATCTTCAATGCCAACTCAGAAACTTCGGGGTAGTAGCGACTCGCTATCTGCGATTCATCCTCAAAATCCGGCATGTTGGTGGGCACGTGTCGCAGCTCAAACCCTTCCCGCTCGATCGAGGTCCCAAGTTGACGCGCCTCGGTAATCTGCACGGTGCGACGATCGGGGTCCCAATTTTGGCTCGGGCCGCCGTCAAGCTTTTCGTATAGGTAGCTGTGAGGGCGCTGCGTACCCGGCTTTAAGAAGCATAACTCTGCGACGAGCGAATCAGGCCGCTTCTCAAGCCTATCTTGGGGTCGTGTCTGCACAGCGCGCACCTCGCAAATAGGGGCTGGCTTCATAAAGGATCGCAACGGCGTTATTCATCCTTAGAGAGCACTTCGGCAAAAATGGGTTTATCGATATTGCCTCCAGTCTGAACGAGTGCGATACGCTGCCGTCGATTCTCACGACGCATTCGTGGGCTCTCCTTGATGGCGGCCGCCAGTGCGGCCGCTCCGGCGCCTTCTGCAACATTATGCGTATAACGGAACATGTGTCGCATCGCCGACTTAATTTCGTCCTCCTCAACCGAAACGATCCGCGAAATTCCAGTCAGCATAAACTCGAGCGCCTCGGGGTTTGGCACTCGACATGCCATACCGTCCGCTACAGTTGGCGCGACTGGGCGAGCCAGCGGACGCTTGGCAGAATAGGACTCCAAGTAAGCGGGAGCTGCGGCGGCGACCACACCAACGATGTCTGTCTTCAGCCCGAGGGCGTTTCGAGCAGCGATAGTTCCACAGACGGCCGATCCGAGACCTATGGGTACATACACCGTGTCCAAATCGGTGACAGCGCGAAAAAGCTCCAACGAAAAGCTGGCGGCTCCACGAACAAAAGGCTCATCGAACGACTGCACCATATGGAGGTGATGCTCGCCGGCGAGTTGCTCGGCATGTTCAAGAGCGGCCTGAAAGTCTTCTCCATATTCGATCAATTCCGCCCCACGGGCTTTCATGGCGGCGTTCTTTTCAGGACTATTCCCGTGGGGCACTACGATTAGCGAGCGGAGGCGATGGCGTTTCGCGGCAGCAGCGATGCTTTGGCCGTGGTTGCCACGGGTGGCAGCAACGACGCCGGAAATATTGGGATTTTTTTGGACCAGTTCCTCGAAATAGACCAGCCCACCACGTAGCTTGAAGGCGCCGATGGGCGAGTGATTTTCGTGTTTGACCCAAACCTCCGCACCTATCAGCTGCCCAAGCTGTGGCCAGCAGATTTGCGGGGTAGGCGGCATCACCTCATACACCAGCCGCGCGGCGTCTTCGAGGGAGGCAAGCGAAGGCTGCTTCATGATTGGCAAATTTCGAAAATACCCTCGATCTCGACAGTATTGTCCTCGGGAAGACTCGGCAGTGTGCTTGCGTTTGCTTTGAGTTTCGCCGTTTCATACTCAATCCGTGATAGTCGGTATATCTTTGCCAAATTGGCGTTGCCGCTAACGCACAACCGAGAGTCGTGGCTCACCATATCTCCTTCGGCTTCAAATCACCCCGTTTGACCGGCGATCATATTACGTAACCTGCAAGCACCCGATTGTTCTTGCGCTTGCCCATTTCACGCTGCTCCAGACCGCCATTCAAGCGATTTTTCAGGCTTGCTGACATTCCTCTGACGCATGTGAAAGTTCGGTCGCCGCCTCGGACTGAATCCAATCGGTTACGCGTCCGACATCATCGCGTGGGTTCTCGTCCGCGCGGACGAGCCAATAGCCGTAATCTGTCGTGGGGTCGTCGGGGCCCTGAGCAAAGGCGATAAGCCGGCCGTCATCCAGCATGGGTCGGACGAGGGCCATTCGACCCAGCGCGATGCCGTTTCCGGCGATGGCGGCCTGGACGACCTGGTCATAATGGTTAAATCGCAACACGCCTTTGGCCTGATCAAGGGTCAACCGACGCGCCTGCAGCCATGCGTCCCATTGCAGCCAGGGCCGTGGAGGGCCATCGAATTCCAACAGAACATGCTGCGCCAGTGCCGCGGCCGAATCGATCAATTGGGGTCTCAAGCTGGGATGACCCACCGGCATCAGGCACTCTCCGAACAGACGAATCGATCCAGGCGGCGCGCTAAGTTTGTCGCAGTATCGAATTGCCAGATCGATACCTTCCTCGCGCAGTACCAACAATCGATTGTCGGCTGCTAATCGAACGTGCAGATTCGGCCACCGAGCCTGCAGTTTGCCCAGCCGGGGTAGCAACCAAAGGGCGGTCACGCCCATACTCGCCGTGATCGTGACCGGTCGACTCTTGTGAGCGCGCATGAGCTGCTCGCAGGCATTCTCCAGCGTTTGCAACCCGCTGTCGGCAGCGCCGAATAGAGTCTGGCCTTCGACAGTTAGGCTGACGGAGCGGTGGCCGCGAGTCAGGAGCTTGACGCCGAGGACTCGCTCGAGTTCCCGAATCTGACGGCTGACCGCCGACTGCGTTACGTACAAATCGGCCGCGGCGAGTGTAATGCTCATGCGGCGACCCACGGCCACAAATCCTCGAATCAACTCCAATGATGGCATTTGGCGACGCCACTGCCGCATTGTCCCGTCCTCGGGTGAACCGCCCTCACCGAGATGCGCTACCTGAGATGGTATCGCCGCCCATCTGCGATAACCACTACCACGGCGTCGTAATCGTGGTTGCGCAACCTGTCTTTGGAACAGCGGCGACTCCGTCCCGGCTCCGCTCTATCTACTCGCCTACCAAGATGGCGTCGATATTTAGATTTCTTTCTTGTGTGTGCCGTTGTGTCGGGCGTTCGGTGGCTTATAACTGTTGTCAGCCGAGCCGACCCCTCTCGCTTATGCATCGAATCAGCCTTCGCGGGACCAAGATTGGTTGTCACGCACCGTCATGTGACGCCCACACGACGCTCAGAATCTTCCAAGTCTTCCCGTCGGGCTTGAACACCTGCCAGGTCTCCACCCCGTGATTTGAGACCGTGCCCGCGCGCAAGAACTGATAGTCGAACATTACCCAGGCGACGGGGCCGTCTTGCGTAACATTGACGTTGTAGACTTTCTCCTCGATAACCTCTTTGGTCGAGCCGAGAAATTCAGCGAAGCTGCGATAGCCGCCATAGCGTACGCCGTCGAAATTGACGTCGGACGAATCATTGATCTCTTGTTTCTTCTTGCCGTCCACCACTACCGTAAAGAGAATATTGTCGTTGAGAACCACAGTGGACAATTGCTTGGGGTTCTTGGTCTTGATGGCCTCCATAAATGTCGTCAATATCTGACTGATAGCCTTTGAATCCTCTGGGCTCGTTACGCGGCGCGACACATAGGTTTCCTCCGCCCGGCTTGAGGCGAGTCCAAACAGGCAGGCCGCTAAAGACACCGTCATCAATAGTTTGCGCATGGCCTTTCCTCGTATTGTTTCGGCTACGGAATTGTGAGCGCCGCGACGCTTCGTGCTTTCAAAAGGTGCGTCTGCTTACAGTACGATATATTGCCAAGTGCCGAAGTGATAGTCAAGAGTAGCCCGGTGCGGCCGATTTGGTCTTGGGGCTATCCGGCATTTAAGTAACGATCCACGCCAAATGCGGCGCCCGGACAACAAGTAAGCACCCTCCCCCTCTTTAATCTTCGGCGCGCTTCACCGAAGTGAGATGCGGTCGTTGTGCGCATGTGGGTGCCGACCTACGTTCGCCCAGTGTGCCGTTCGACCTATACCGTCGTATTGCACCAAGGCTGTCAAGATGCGCCGATATATATGACGGCAGCTGCCCTCGCGCACTTTTCAAAAGGTCGTGGAAAAACAGGTTGCAGGGTCGAAGAAATTTCTGTCCGGCGATGCGCCGGATTCCGTGCCGACGCCCGAATTGCTTCCCAGCACGCACTTGCTTGTGGATGGTCAGTCAGTGGTAATCGTTCCCGATTTGCAGAGTGATGTTCACGATCCTACCAACAGCTTCGTTTGGGTACCGTTGCTCCGAACCGTTATAGCCGGCGACATTGTTTTCAAGGGCTTTTCAGAATTGATACGGCGGCGCCCTTCCATTCCCTTTAATGCACCGAGTGTTGAACATCGTACTGCAGGCGCACGATGCCATTCGGGCTCGTTTCCGAGTGCGTCAGCTTGAGATGGGTCTGAGCAGCGCCGGCTCCGAGAAATGGGATCCCACCACCGAGCAGTACTGGCATGACGGCGAGCTCGACCCGGTCAACCGCGTCCACCGCCAGTAGGCTCGCGAAGAGACTGCCGCCCCCAAAAATCCAGATGTCGCCGCCAGGCCGGGAACGCAGGCTTGCGATTGCCTCGGCAATGCGGTCACTGATCACAGTGACGCGAGGGTGCTGCGCCGCAGCCAGCGTCCGGGAGAACACATAGACACGCCAGTCGCATGGAAACGCTGGCGCACCCGGCCGCTGCGTAAGCTCATAAGATCGCCGCCCGAGTAATACGGTATCGATGCCGGCATAAAGGGATGTCCAGTTCACCGCGGGGTCTTGCACTATCCAGTCAATCTCCCCACGCGGACCTTCAATGTAACCATCGAGGCTTGATGCCACTCGGTATAGTACGCGCCGCATGAGAACGTACTCCTTGTAATCTACAGTTGGTCCAGTGCCAGTTTTCGTTGGCTTGTAGGCGATCTCTCGGACGACAGAACGATGATACAGAATTGCATACTTAGGCGGCTACAGTCCTTGACGTGCAGGTAGATCGCATGCGTCTTGATGGTGCTGTGCTCGCAGCGTGGAGCGCCTCACTCAATTTGGGAAGTTAAGCTTGTGCTCGATCGCCTGAAAGCGGGGTTCCGCGCGCAGCGGATCGAGCAACTCGTTCCTTTTGAGCGACGCGAGTCCAACATCACGCAGGTGGTACGCAGTATTCAGCCATGCCAGTGCGGTCGGCACGTCGTTCCACTGCGCATAGATTTCGGCATACTGAATTGCCGCTGCCTCGCCGTAGGTGCGCGTGATTTTCGTCAACGCTGCTTCTGCTTCCGCGATGCGGCCTTGCTCATGGTAAACGATGGCAAGACATGCAAGATTGTTTATATTGATCGGTGGACTTTCGCAGGAGTCCGAAGCGGCGCCCAACTGCCCCAGCCTTCGATATGAGAGACCGCGAAATGCGGCAGCATCTCCCAACTGAGGATTGATGCTCGACGCGCGATTAAAGGCCTCCATCGCTTGGGGGTACTGACGAGCGTGGTAAAGCGCGAAACCAAGCGCCACGTATGACAGCCCGTTAATGGGATCCAGAGCCACTGCACGCTGGGCATTCAAGACCGCCGACTCCGCGCGGCCAACAAGCGCGAGCGGGGATTCCGATCGCCGCAGTACGAATGTGTCGCCGGGTGAAAGCGACAAGGCGCGATCGTTTTCTGCCAGCGATTGCGTAAAGTCAAAATAGCCAAACAACAAAATCTGGGCGAGTACCGAATGCGCTCGCCCCAATTCAGGCGCCAACGTTAAAGCCTTCTCGGCCGCCGCGCGCGCTCGCTCGTAGTACTCATGAACCGTGGGACTTGCCGCAATGCTTCCTCCGAAATCATCCAGCGCAGCGGCTTTGCCGACGTAGGCCTTCGCAAAGTTGGGGTCCCGGTGAATCGCCTCCTCGTACGCAGCAATTCGAGTCAACACCGCCTCCTTGTCGATCCGACCTTCCAATGTCTCACCCTGCAGGTAGGCGTCAAAGGCTTGCGCATTGTGTGTGCCACCCAGCTCAATCATTGCACTGGCATTGGGCAACAACGTGGCTTGAAGTGTTTTGGTGACGGCGGCGGCAATCTCCGTCTCCAAGGCAAGAATGTTCGTGATATCTCGATCATAGGAATGTGACCAGAGTTCGTACCCGGTTGCGACGTCAACTAGTTGCGCATTAATGCGTACGTGCTGCCCATCTTTGCGCACGCTGCCCTCCAATACGGCTCCAACATTGAGTTCGCGCCCAATATCGGCAATCTTGGCGCCCTTATCCTTAAACGTAAAAGACGAGGTGCGGGCAGCCACATGAAGGTCGGGAATGCTTGACAGTGAATCGAGCAGTTCCTCGGACAAGCCATCCGAAAAATAGTCCTGACTCGCATCGCCGCTCATGTTGGCGAACGGCAAGACTGCAACCGAGTGAGGGGGCGTCGGAATACCGGTGGGAGCGAGCGCGGACACCTCTGGTCTTGCTCTCAGGTAGATCAAGAGAGTCATTCCAACAATGGCCAGTATGCCAACACCAATGAAGAGCGACGCTCTATGCTGCCGCGCATCAGAAATAGGCATAAGCGCCGCGAGATCCGGAACGACGCTGGAGTCAGCGGCAGAATTCGTGCCGGGTGCCGGCTGTGGCGCCGTTTTAGGAGGCTGCTGAAGTGTTGCGAAATCGTTATCCACGGCGGCGGTGAATTGGTAACCGAGTCCGGTGATCGTGCTGATGATGCCCATTCCGAGAATTTTCCTTAACGTACTGATCTGCACTTGCAGGTTGTTTTCCTCGACCACCAGGCCGGGCCACACGGTCTCGAGCAACTCCTCTTTGCCGACTACGCGATCGCGATGCATGATGAGCACAGTCAGCAGGTCAAGGGCTCGGGAACCGATGACGATCGGCTGACCATCTATTAGCAGCAGACGTTCCGCGGGGCGTAATTCGGCGCTGCCGAAGCGAACCGACTGGGTCATGAATCGATTCCTAATTGGATCCTGCCGGTCGCGGCCCGAGGCGAACGGCAATGTGGCGATTTCCGCACATAGTCAGGAGCAGGAGAGCGTTCGGGAGAAACGCCTTCGGCGGGTAATTCGGGCATTTCAGAACGTTTAAGGCAGATTTCAGCTCGCTTAAGGACTAAAACTTGTTGTCGGGTGGAGAGTGCCCCCATGAAGTCTCATCCTTGCCAATTTGCCGATTTTGCGACCCGGCCGAGTTGCGGCGATCTTTACCCACACATAACCGAGGACTCGATCAGGAGACCGCACCGGCGCCGCAAGTATAACGAAAAAACCAGGAATTCCATGTCGCAGTATCGAGCGGATCTGGCCACAGGCGCGGACCGAGCCCAGCACCAGACCGCAGCGCCGATTCAGCGGGTAGCGGAATTGAAGCGGGTTTTCGATGGACAAAAGGGAGTCGCTGTCATAAGGCAAACACACATCCGCTCGCCCTTCGCAACAGCACTGACCGCCCTACTGGCGATCCTATCGGCTCTCCCCGCCTTTGCTTCACTGCAATCCGGTGTTCTGGCGCCTGACTTTACGGCGCCAGCGTCCTTGGCCGGCAAAACGTTTTCCTTCTCCTTAAAGACGGCGCTCTTGAATGGCCCGGTCGTCGTGTACTTCTATCCGTCGGCGTTTACCGGCGGCTGCAACATTCAAGCTCACGAGTTCGCGGTAAATAGGGAAAAGTTTACTGCAGTAGGTGCGAGCATCATCGGCGTGTCTCTTGACAGCATTGACAGGCTTAACGACTTTTCTGCCGACCCAGCCTACTGCGCGGGCAAGATTCCCGTGGCTTCCGACGTTGATGGGAAGATTGCAAAATCCTATGACCTCAAAGTGTTGGAGGCCAAAAGTGGCATGAAGGATTCGCGCGGTGTCGAAATCAATCACGGGTTTGCAGAGCGCACGACATTCATCGTGACTCAGGACGGACGGATCTTCGCGACGATCGGCGGCGTAGTCTCCGAAGCAAACGTCGACCAGGCGCTGCTAGCTGTAAAACGACTGACCGGGAGAAACTAAGTGTCAACCGCCCTTCAACGGCGGCGCCGCGGGACGCAGGTCTCATTTCGGGCCGGTGCGCTTAGTTCGATATCTGGATCGAGTGTTGAGATTCCCTCCCGAAAACCCAAGCTCTCTTTGAGTCCTTGATTCATCTCACATAGGAAAAAATCATCCATGAAGACAAATCTCAAGTTCCCGTTGACTATGCTAACCGGCATCTCGATAGGCCTCATCGGAGGTTACGCGATACAGGCGCAGCAGGTGAAGGCACCCCCTGGCTACATCATTGCGGAAATCGAAAAGGACCCCAGTAAACCAGATGACCCCGTGGCCATGAAGAAGTACGTGGAGGAAATACCCAAAACGCTGTCCGCTTTTGGTGCCCAAACCTTCGTCGCCAGTCCCAGCAACAAAGTTCAGACCCTGGAAGGCGATGCTCCGAAAGGCACCATGGTAGTCATCGCTTTCGACAGCGTCGAGCGAGCTCGCGGCTGGTACTATTCCCCGGCCTACGAGGCGATCAAGCCGCTCAGAGAAAATATCAGAAAAAGCCGCCTCCTTCTCGTTGAAGGCGTAAGCCACCCGTGACAGGGCCACGCCCCTAGCCGCAGCGGCCGCGGCGAAGTGCGCTTGTATATGAATGGCGAATCCGAGAAGTTGATGCTAAACGCGAAAATTTTTTGGGGCCCCTCCAAGGGCCTCTTTCTGATTGACCGGCCATGCGCAAAAATATACGCACGCGGGTCGGTCTCGGGCGCCATAGTCGGATCGATGTTTGTCTTCGCAGCTTACTTCCTCGCGCGGCACCCGCTTGCGCGAGGCGTATCGGTATGCAGCGATGGACAACGCGAAGCCAGCCAACTCTCGAAGATCTGCGTATCGGCGTTGGAGGGTCGAAGATTGACGACATACCACCCGTAAACGTCCTCGACCTCGAGTTCGAACAACCGGATCAACCTCCCCTCAGTCAAGGCATCGTGCATCAACAGGCTGCGGCCCAATGCGACCCCGTATCCTAAAACCGCTGCCTGCAGTACTAGGCCCGAATCAAGATACACTCGCCCCGAGGGTTCTAGATTCGTTAGATTCGCGGCGCGCAGCCATGGCGTCCACGGTTGCCAAGGATTGCGGATCATCATATCGCCGCGCAAGTCTGCCGGAACATCAATGCCCTGCGCATCGCGGTATGCCGGCGCGCACACAACACTCAGACGTTCCGTGCAGAGTCGTCTCGCTTGTACGCCCGGCCAAGCGCCCGGGCCGTAACGAATAGCCAGATCCACATCGTCATCGGGGCCGATCAACTTGGTCGTCGTGTCCACTTCTAGTTCAACATCGCCATGGCGAGAATGAAATTCGGCAAGCCGCGGTAACAACCAATAGGATGCGAAGGATGGCAGAACGCTTAAGCGAAGGGTTCGAGCCCGACGTTCGCGTGTCACAAACGCCCGATCCAAGAGACTCAACGCCGAGCGCACCTGAGTGGCCACCAGCAGCGCAAATTCGGTCGGCACCATGCCACGACCGACACGTTGAAATAAGCGGGTGCCATGACGATCCTCCAATTCCCGAATTCGCTGGCTGATGGCACCGTGTGTAACGCCGATTTCGCGTGCGGCCCGCGAGTAGCTTCGGTGTCGCACCGCGGACTCGAAGGCGCGCAGGGTTTGAGTCGATGGGATGTGGGATCTAGCCATATGCTGATGTTAGCGAAATTAACGAAAATCGGCAGAACACATCATTGGTGCTAACTTGATATGTCAGCCTATGCTCTATTTGAGAAACATTCTCAAGTACGAGGGCCTATGTTCAAGCCAGCGAAAAGTAAGGTTGCGGTCTTGGACGAGCAAAGGATCGAATGGCACGGCCATATTTTTCATCTCCCCTACTTCTACCGAGAAGGTACCGGTGGTCCTGCAATCCTGTTTGTGCATGGGCTAGGCGGGGCGAAGGAGTTCTTCTATATGGCAGTCCAAAGCGCCGCCTTGGCGGATTGCACGCTGGTAATGTTCGATCTGCCCGGGACCGGACTCGCTGAATTCATTCCGGCGGCTGGGCTCGATGTGTCAGCTCTGTCGGAGATTGCCCAAGAAGTTGCAGCCGCCCTTCTGCCTGGCCCCCACTGGCTGGCGGGCGCGAGCATGGGCGGCCTGATCGCATTGTTGCAATTCCGTCGCTCCGGTTCGGGACGCGTTAGAGGGTTTATCAATCTTGAAGGCAATCTTTGCCCCGAAGATTGCATGTTTTCGCGCCGCGTCGTTCCGCATACGCTCGAGTCATTTGATTCACTGTACGAGCAAATGATGCTTGAATTGCGCTCCTCACGCAGTGTGGGCGATCAGATCGTTGCCCAGAACATGGCCCTCAACCTTGATGTACGCGCGTACTATGCGTACAGCTTCGAGACCGTGAAGGAATCCGATTCCGGCCGGCTCATGCAAGAGTTCTTGTCGCTCGAATTACCTCGACTCTTCCTCTACGGCGAGCGCAACAATACCCTCTCCTACTTACCTCAACTTCGTGGCAGCAGCGGCATTCAAGTCGTGGAAATCCCTTCCGCCGGGCATTTTCTCTTTTGTGACAATCCGATTGCGACCTATCAAGCGATTGGAAACTTCGTACACTCACTCTCGGAGTCCAGTGGATAGTTCGCTTTTACTAGTGCACAAGAACGGACAAAGGGAATTGGCGCGCCGATTCGCCAAAAAGGCTGTAGCGCTGCTCAATTCTAATTTCGGCGCGCGCCTCATCCTGGTCGGATACCGAACCGCGGCACGGCCGCATGCGTCACAGCTTGACGCCGGCGCAGCCATGAGCGCCACAACTTGGGATTAGTCGTGAGGATATGCGCTTACGATCACGTTGGACTGCGCGTGACGGTTGCCGCGCGATCGCTGACGTTCTACGAAGCCCTGGGATTCCACATAGACAAAGAGCACTCCACCCAGACCGCGCTGGAAATCGTCAACGTGGCCGGTGTTCGACTGGTTTTGATTCTCAATGGGGAGCCCACTCCACAGCGAGATAATGTGTGCTCATGGACCGGCCCCATAAATGGCCCGGCTACACACATGCAGCCTTTGTTGTTGCCAGCCTGTCGGAAATATTGATGTGGGCGGCCGTCGATTGGGGACGGCGAATAACTTGCTTCTTGCGTGACCCGGATTCCAACGTGTTGGAATTCAACGAACTAACGCCGCGCAAATAAACCTAGGAGAATTTTCACTATGCTGACGCTATTGCAATCTGATGAAAATGCGTAGACGTTGCACTACAACCGACGTTTTCACGAACTAGATATTCAGGGAGAATGCCGTCGATGTACCAGCTATACATTGCCAATAAGAATTATTCGTCCTGGTCTCTGCGGCCATGGCTATTGATGCGCCACCTCGAGATCGGGTTTGCGGAGCACCTCGTGCCGTTCGGACAGGAATCGAGCTGGGAGAGTTACCGCAAAATTTCACCGAGCGGCAAAGTTCCCTGCTTGATCGACGGTGGTAGCACGGTGTGGGACTCGCTCTCCATCGTAGAATATCTCGCTGAACGGCATGCTGCCGTCTGGCCAGCGGATTCGGACGCGCGCGCCTGGGCTCGATCCGCGGCCGCCGAGATGCATTCCGGATTCACCGAATTACGCAACCGCTGTCCGCTGAGTTGTGGCATCCGCGCACGGTTGAAGGAAACTCCGGCTGGACTCGCGCGTGACATTGGCCGAATCGGCGTGCTCTGGAACGATGGTCTGCGCCGCTTCGGCGGTCCATTCCTGTCGGGGAAGCTGTTCACAGCCGTGGATGCCTTTTTTGCGCCGATCGCGTTTCGAGTTCAGACCTATGGCCTCACCCTCGATGCCGCTAGCGCCGCGTATGCCGCTCGTCTGCTCGATCTGCGCTCAATGCGAGAATGGTATGCAGATGGGCTCAAGGAAAAGTGGCGCCATGAACCGCACGAGGCCGAGGTGCTGCAGATGGGCAGCGTGCTCGACGATCTTCGGCAGAAAGAATCTGCTTAGCAGGATCAATCGGATCTAGAGCACGCGTGAATCCACCGACATCGAAAGGCATCTGTGTGCGGAAGACTGCATGTTCCCGCGCTGCCTAGTTCCTCCTACGATTGCCTCCCGGCGCCTCGAGCAATCAGTCCATCGCCGCATACAGATCCGTCTCGTCCCGCCGCACCACGCCATACTCTTGCGCCAGCGTCGTCGTGTGCCGGCGGTGCCGGTGAACGCTATGCTGAGGCGCTCGCGGCCAGTGAGCGATGGGTTGCCGAGTCAGGCGCTGCCGTCATACACGCTTTCGATCAGTTAGAGACGATGCTGGGTCAAGGTACGGTGGCTCTCGAGTTGAGCAGCCAGGCGAGCGCACTCGATACCCTCTTGGTGGCGGTGGGCTGCGGCGGCTTGATTGGCGGAATTGCGGCCTGGTATGCAGGAAAGATCAATGTCGTCGGCGTAGAACCTGAGTAGGCCCCGACGCTCACGCGCGCGCTCGCGGCCGGGCATGTGGTTGACGCCGAGGGCAGCGGCATCGCGGCGGATTCATTGGCGCCCAAACGTGTGGGCGAACTGATGTTTCCTATCTTTCAGCGTTTTGGTACAGGGACCGTATTGGTCACGGAAGATGCGATACGCGCCGCGCAGAAACAGCCATGGAAAGTTCTGCGTGTCGTCGCCGAACCAGGAGGTGCGGCTGCATTTGCAGCGCTCTTGTCTGGCAGGTATGTGCCGCAGCCACAGGAACGCGTTGGTGTTCTCATTTGCGGCGGCAACACCGTCGCGATTGATTTTGACCGCTAGCTTGGGATGCTCAGAATCGCAGACTGACGTGCCGCCGAATGTATCGACACCTTAACGGTTGCCCTGCGGACAGCGGCAGGTACGCGCGCAGGCCGGCGATCGCCGCCGACATTCTCATCAGTCTTTCATTGCTCTATTCGGCGAGGCGGCGCATCACCCAGCTCGATTGACCGCGAAGCGAACAGCGACCTGCTGCCCATCGCCCGGGGTCGGCTCCACTGCGAGGACGCCTTTCCAATGGTGGCCTTCGCGATCGTCGAACGAAAGATTCGTCGACAGGGCTCCCGCGGCTTCCGCCCGAAAGCTATTGGGAGCCCAAGGGCCCACGAGGGCGTAGGCGTTCGTGTACGCAGTCTTCAGCTGCGCGAACAGATCAGAAGGCGAGAGCTTGGTCGTGTACCAAACGGTCGTCTCCCACTTATTTTTGCCCCCCTGGAAATTCCAGTCGACGGCATCTCCCGCCTTGAGAGTGCCCAGGGTGCGAATGACGCTCGGGATGAACCTGTCCGCCATGGCGCCGCGAACGTAAGATCCATTCGGGCGCCAGTCATATTCTATAAGGTTCGCCACGCTCTGCCCGGCTCCCTCGCCCTTCATGACATCGACCATGTGCAGGGCGCCGTCGATTCCGGCCGATAGGCCCGCGGTGGCGAGGATCTTTCCGTTGTCGACCACGCGCTCTTCGGGCGCTACCTTGATCCGGGGGAAAGTTTGCCGGAACCGATTGATGTTCCCCGCGGTCGTCGTCGCCTTCAGACCGTCGAGCAGCCCGGTGTTCGCGAGGCTAAAGGCGCCGTTGCACACAGACATCACATGCGTGGCCTGCTCGCTCGCGCGCTTGATCCAGGCCACCGTCGCACTGTCCTTCGCGGCCTCGAAACCGCCGCCCGGAATGACGATCAGATCCGCCTGCGGTGCGTCGTTGAACGTGTATTTCGGAATCAGTTTGACTGCATCGCCCGCGCTGGTCGTCACGGGATCCTTGGTGGCCGCCACTGTGAATACATCGAAATTGGCATCCGATAGTACTTCCAGCGGCCCGGAATAGTCGATGACCTCGACGCTATCGAAGATCAGGATTGCCACCTTTGTTTTGCCGGGATCGGCGTGAGCGCAGACAGATGGGGCCAAGGAGACGTTGACAGCCAGCGCCAATCCGGCTGCCAGCGCGGTGGATCGGATACTGAACATATTCGGTGCTCCTAAAGTTTGTTGCGACGAAGAGATTCAAAGCGTCGAATCACTGCGCTTATCATAAGTTCTCTATACCGGGCGAAGTAAGCCCTCTGACTGCAGCCAGAGGTGCACTCACAGCAAATCCAGCGTCCGACTCCGATCATCGCGCACATTGATACTTATCGCTCCGAGCTCAGGCCGCTCAAACGTCGCTTGAGCTCTTGCCGATAGCGACGGCTGAGCTTGAGCCGTGCCCCGCTGTCTAGTAGCACCTCGTATTCGCCGGCGCCGTCAAACTCGATGCCGCTGACGCGCCTGAGATTCACGAGGGTTGATCGATGAACCCGACAAAAAGTGTCGCTTCCGAGCGAACCTTCCAGCTCCGTGAGGCTCCGTCGGAGCAGATGGGTGCTGCTTCCCACATGCAACAACACGTAATAGTTGGCAGCCTCAATCCAGTCGACATCCTGAACCTTGATGACCAATACCCGGCCAGCGCTTTTGATGATCAGCCGTTCGATCTCGGGGCTGCGCGGGCGCTGCAGCGCGAGTTTTTCCTTCGCCCTCGCCAGTGCCTTGTTGAACCGTGCGTCATCAAAGGGCTTGAGCAAGTAGTCCAGCGCGCCTGCCTCAAATGCGCGCACCGCGTACTCGTCGAAGGCTGTCACAAAGATCACAGCGGGTGGCACGTCTCTGCCGAGAAGTTCGATGACATCGAACCCATCGCATTCCGGCATTTGAACATCCAGGTACAGTAGATCCGGTTTGGTCAACCTAATCTGTTCCAAGGCTTCCTCACCGGAGCCGCATTCGATGATCGATTCGACATCGGCGTCGGTACGTAGCACAGAGACGACATTGCTTCGCGCCGGGCTTTCATCGTCTACCACCATCGCGCGGATGTGCAGTGCCTTACCCTCCATCGACTATGTTTCCCGATATGGCACTGAGACCAAGGCCTGTACGCCGGTGGGCGGCTCATCGCACAAACTCAGGGCGAAAGCATTGCCATAAAGGATCTGAAGACGCGCGCGCAGGTTTGAAATGCCAACCCCGCTCGTGCTTGCCTGCGACGCGGATGCCAGTGTTGGACCATCGTTGTAGACCCTAAGTGTCAGACGGTTTTCGCTGCGGACTGCGCTGACGCGAATCAGGCCCCCCCGTGCACGTTTGCTGATGCCGTGCTTGATTGCGTTTTCCACCAGCAATTGCAACATTAAAATGGGAACTTGCGCGCGCAGCAGCTCGTTCGGGATCTCGATATGGGTCTGCAATCGCTCGGCAAAGCGCAGCTGCTGCACGTTCAAATAGAGTTGCAGCAGCTCCAATTCTGTCTGCAGGGAGGCCTCCGCCAAACTGGGCTGCGTTATGATGCGGCGCAGGAAGTCGCTCAGCTGCACGGTGGAGCTGATCGCCGCCTCGTTCTTTCGCTCCCGCATCAGACCGACAATGGCGTTCAGACTATTGAACAGAAAATGCGGCTCCATTTGCCGTCGAAGTGCATCCAACTGAGCGGTCGCCAGCTGTTCATTCAGCCGCGCGGTCTCCATTTTCTTCGCGGCCAAGCGCTCGCCGGCACTCAGCGCGTGCCGAATGGCCAGCACAAATGCGTAGACCACCGCATAGCCGAATAGTCCACCCTGCAGTACGTAGGACCATTGCCTCGAGAAAGCATTGTGGTTCTCGTCGGGGGCATAGGGATGGAGTGCCGCATGGAGGCCCGTAGCCCAGAGGGACTGGGCCACACCGATACCGAGCGCAACACTGACGTGTGCTAACCAGAACATCGCGGTGCGAGCGGTCTCCAGGGAGAACCGATCTGCCACACGAAAGATCAGCGGGGTCGCGACGGCCCAGGGCAACCATCCCAGTAGCTGGGTGCAAAACAAGATGCTCCACGAATGATGCATGCCTTCCGCGTGCATCGTAAAGACGGTCCGACCGGCATCCAGCAGTCCGATCCCGAGATAAAGAGCCGCGCTCCAGCGCCATCGTTGGAATTGCTTGTCGGGGGGGCCGAACCTCATTCTTACGCTACTCCGGAAACCTCGAGGAGGAAGCACGATGCAGCCAACGAACGCCTGCGCGCAGTCAACGGCATCGCTGCGGCTCAACAGCCTGGGTTACTATCACTTCGTTAGTTGGCAATATAGCGTACTATAAGCAAACGCACGCTTCGAAGTTCGGTTGACGGAGCGACGACCCATGCGGATCAGAAGACGACCGATGATCGAGCTGTACGGGCTGGCACTAATGCTCGGAGCTATCGGGACGGCATGTGCCGAGGATGCGAAACCCGCTTATCCCGTCATGGCGCCGATCGAGCAATACCTTGAGGCGCGTGCTTCTGAGGAGATCGCGATGGCGCGAACGGCCGCGCCCGCGTCGATTTCCGGCGACGCAAGCGTTCTGGTCTTGGGCGAGCACGGCCATGAAACGGCAGTCAAGGGTAAGAACGGCTTTGTCTGCCTGGTCTGGCGGTCCTGGGCGGTTGGGACCGGAGCGACCGGCTTGGATGATCGGGAGTTTTGGAATCCCAAGTTACGTATACCCATATGCTACAACCCCGCCGGCGTGCGCACAGTCCTTCCCCTCTATCTCGAAAGCACAAAGTGGGCTCTCGCCGGCGTCTCGAAGGCCGAAATGAAAGACCGCGGCCGAGCTGCGCTTGCCTCAAACCGGAAAGCAATACCGGAGCCCGGCGCGATGGCTTTCATGATGGGAGGAGAAGGAAGCGACGCCGTCGGTCACCACTGGCCTCCGCATGTGATGATATTTCTGGGCCGCACCGAGAGCGCCGCCTGGGGTGCAGGTCTTCACGGAGCACCGATATCTGCAGATCAGGGAGAACCGGAGCCCACCATCACCACGTTTAACATTCAAGTTCCCGCGTACTCCGACGGAACGTCCGCAACTCTGGGGCCGCCGCATTCGCATTAGAAACGTCCTCACTCCAGCGCGGACGACCTACCTCTAGCGCGCCGGAAACGGCTCGCGCCAGGCCTCGATTTAGTTCGGGTGATCGTGCCAGCGGAGCGGCGCACGTTTTCAAACTCGTCGCGCGGCAAAGGCGTCTGCGCTGTCTCACGTTACAAGTTTGAGTAGGCGCCGCTCGCTGCGTGATGCGTGGACTACGGCGCTCGGCGTCGAAGAGCGCCCCCTCGAGTATTTGTAGCCGTTGCGCGGCATCGCCACTTGGTCCGGAAAACAAATGCGATCAGCGCACTTGGCGCCGGGAACCCCACCTGAATACAGCCGTCTTCCCATAGGACTATACAGTGTATAGGTTCGCGTGATATACAGCGTATAGTTGAAGGCGACTAACTCAACCTCGCAACGAATCTACGAATGTGCGCTCGGCATACTGGAGGCCGAGGGGCCGCAAGCTGTCAGCATCCGTCGCGTGGCCAAAGAAGTCGGAATCACTCCAATGGCCATTTATCACTACTTTCCGAGTCGCGAAGCCTTGCTGGACGCTGTAGTTGACTCCGAATTCGAGCAGCTCGTTGAATTCTTTGATCGATCAAGTAGCAATCGGAGTCTTGAGGCCGCGATAATTCACAGTATGGATGGCTACATCGATTATGCCCTCGCACACCCCCGTATCTTCGACTACGTCTTTTCGACGCCGAGGCCCGGGGCACGCCGCTTCCCGGAAGACTTTCGCGCCCGCCGCTCGCCCACACTGAATCTCACTGCCGATTTTGTTTTTTCGTGGATGAAGCGCGGCAAGCTGAGGCGAGACAACGTGTGGGAGATCGCCTTGGAACTTTGGGCTCACGCTCAGGGGTATCTCGCTCTCTGGAGGGCAGGTCGCTTTCACTTGTCCGAGCACGAATTTCGCGAACTGGTTCACCGCTCGTTTCGGAGGCTCTTTCATGGACTTGCTCGCTAGTCGGTTGCACCGCGCAACGCGAAACTCGTCCGTGGTGGTGCCGCTCTTGCATCTATCGAAAAGTTTAACCGCCTTCCTGATTCTGAGTGCTGTGTCTGCCGCGCAGCCAGTGGATGCTCGCGACGTACTCATCCAGGATGTCACTCTGATCTCGCCTGAACGCCTCACTCCGATGCTGCATGCTGACGTGCTTCTGAGAGATGGCAAGATCGCCAAAATAGGCACGAAGTTACTCTCTGGCCCGAATTCCGAGCGAATAGATGGTAGCGGCCGCTTTCTGATCCCCGGTTTGATCGACTCTCACGTGCATGCGGGTCACAGCGCAGCGCTGGATGACGAAGCAATCGATGCTCACCCCGAACTCTGGGCCGCCTATCGCGGGCAGGTTCCGCGCGCCTTTCTCGCCTTCGGGTTCACCTCGGTGGTTGACCTTGACCTGAAAGTCAGCGACGGCAAATGGTTTGATGCTACTGACCTGCATCCTCACCTCTATTCCTGCGGCGCCGGCATTAAAGTCCCTGGCGGATACATGGCCTTCAAGGTATCGGCGCCCAGTCCAGGAGGCGTTCCGAATTTGGTCTATGACCCCAAAGAATCGGAACATTGGCCAAAGTCCTTAAATCCCAGCGACTACACGCCCGAACTCGCGGTGTCTCGCGCTGCGGAGGCGGGCGCCATTTGTGTGAAAGCCTTTGTGGAATCCGGGTTTGGCAGCTTCAACTGGCCCTATTTGCATCCCGAAACCCTGCAAAAGATCCGCGCAGCCGCATTCAAGCGCAATCTACTGCTCATCGTTCATGCCAACAGCGTCGACAGCTGGCGCGAGGCTATCGATGCGCACGCCGACATAATCGCGCACGGACTATGGGTTTGGCCGGGGAATGTCGTGGATTCAACGCTATCCGCTGCGGCGAGTGCGGTCATTTCCGCCGCCGCCCGTGCCGGCACTCACGTACAGCCAACATTGCAAACAGTGGCCGGCGAGCGCGCCATGTTCGACCCCAGCCTTCTCGACGATCCCAGATTGTCCTTTGCGCTGCCGCCGGCCGTCATTGCCTATTTGAAGTCGCTCGACGGGGAGAAGTCTCGCACGGCCTTGTTGGATGAATACCGCAAAGCCTCCCCCTCCCCCGGCTTCGAGCCGTTGCTTGCAGCTGGCATTGAAAGAACCCACGCCGCCTTAAAGGTCATGTTGCGTGATCACGTCCCACTGATTTTCGGCAGCGACACACCCGGAGTCGATGGCTTCGGCAATCCGCCGGGTTTAAACGGCCGCCTCGAACTACAGAACTGGGCCGACGTGGGAGTCCCGCTACCTGCAATTTTGCGCGCCGCGACGCTCGATAACGCAAACGCGTTGCGGCTATCGCACGAACTTGGCTCCATTGAGGTTGGCAAAAGAGCGGACTTGCTTCTACTCAAACACAATCCACTCGAGAATATCTCAGCGTATGACTCGATAGAGACAATATTCCTCGACGGGGAGGCGATCTCACGAGAATCGCTGCGCGCACGCGATTAGAGGAGTTGCTCCGCTTTGATCTCGCGAATCCCGCCGATGACGCTCGGTCAGCATATTAGACAAATCCTTGGCACGAGCGCGCTCGCACCAATCAGTTCCTTCTGAAGTTGTAAGGCCCTGGGGACTCTACTGCCGGAGTGGTATCAGCGATCTCTGGGCGGACGGCGCAGGCGCCGGAAGACCGGCAGATTGCGGACCAAGATCAGTCCGGCGTAGATGACGGCCATGCCGGCGAGCTGTGCGGCATCGAGCCGCTCGTCCAGCAGCAGCCAACCGGTAACTACCGCGACCAGCGGGCTGATGTAGGCATAGGTGCCGATGCGCGCCGGCGTCTCGTGACGTAGGAGATACGTGTAGGCGAGAAAGGCGAGCGTCGAGCTGAAGACCGCGAGAAACACCATCGCCGCCAGGCCCGACGGCGACCACGACCAGCGCCTGACATCACCCGTCGCAACACCGAGGGCGGCCAGGGTCACGCCGCCGAGCAGCAGGTAGGCGGCGGTGAAGGCAAGCGGGTCGCAGTCTGGCTGTGACTCGCGAATCACCGCGGTCGCGAGCGCCCAGGAGAGCGCGCCGCCGAGCACCAGCAGCAGCCAACCGAAGCGCGCGGGCGTGCCGAAGCCGTGCGCGCACACCAGGATTGATAAGCCGGCGAAGCCGACCATGAGCCCGAGCCACGTGCGCCGGCTCACCGGGCTCGGGCGCCGCCCATACATGCCGAGCCATGCGATCCAGAACGCAGAGCTGGCGCTTACCAGGGCCACCTGATTCGAGGCGACGTGGCCCAGTGCGAGAATATTGAGTCCATTGCTGACGACGATGCCGAGGAATGCGGCTGCGCCGGCGAGCCGCCAGTCGCGGGCCCGTGTCGGCAGCGTGAGGCCGCTGTAGTAGACGACACCAGTGAGTACCGTCGCCGCGAAGCAGAAACGGGCGCCGGTGGCCAGTAGTGGCGGCAGATGCGTAGCCACGATGCGAGCCACTGGATAGCTGACACCCCACACGACGTAAACGGTTAGGAAGCACAGATGGACGAGGCGCCGCTCGCGGTGGGTGGGTAGCTGCCCGGCTGCCGCGGCAACTTGGGCGCCAGGCAGCGAAATGCTCACTCAGAAATCCGCTGCGCGCATATCGTCGCAGAACTCGGCGTCTCGGATGGTGCCGATCAGTGGCGCCAACACGAGAGCGAAGATCGGACAAAGGGTTTCATCTCACATTGGTAGACCGGGCATTGTGTCCCTTTATTGCTTTACTGACACCCGCGAACACGTGATCCTCCTCGGGTCCGCTCAGAATAATGACAACCTTGCAGTCTCTCCAACGTCCCGCAACCGGTTCGCGCCGCCAAAGGCCCCAGTCGAGGTATCGCCCCCCGGAGCCAAATGCGGTCAACGGCTCGACAGGCGGTCCTTAGTCCCGGATGGCTATACAGATAACTCGAGACTCTTTGGACCGCTCAAACGCCATCATATTGACACTTAGTAACATAACGAAGTAGAATTTTTATAACCGACTAAGTGATGAGAAGCGCCCGTGAAATGGGCTGAGCCCCGGGGTTCGCCGATCACTTCATTCTCACATTCCGCAATCCTATGTGAGCTGATAGGCAGGGCTAAACCAGAATATTCACGATAGGAATCGATATGAAAATTATGGCTGTCTTGGCCGCAGTCGTCGCGCTTGTTTCCGGGGCGATTGCCTTGGACAATGAAAGTAATTCAAGCGCCGCCGCAATGGCGGTCGCCGATCCGTCGCGCCCGGACTCTGACACCACACGGGATGCTGACCGAAAACCGGCGCAAACTCTCGCCTTCATAGGCATCAAGCCGGGGGACAAGGTTGCCGATTACATCGCCGGCAGTGGATATTTCACGCGTTTGTTCTCAGACGTGGCCGGCTCTCAGGGCCACATTTACGCGGTGGAGCCCACCTCATTCCTCAAGTTCCAGAGTTTCGCCAAGGGAGTCGCCGAGCTTCAAAGCTATGCCGTTGCTCATCCAAACGTGACGGTTACGACTGCGGCGCCGCTCGAGGGATTGAAGCTCCCGGAAAAGCTTGACCTGTTCTGGATTTCCCAAAACTATCACGACCTACATGACAAGTTTATGGGGCCGGTCGACGCTGCTGCATTCAATAGGGCCGTCTATGACGCACTGAAGCCCGGTGGCGTTTACGCGGTTCTCGATCATTCGGCCGCGCCGGGCGCTCCCGTCGATGTAACCGAGACCTTGCATCGCATCGAGGCCTCCACGGTGCGTCGCGAGGTCGAAGCCGCGGGGTTCAAGTTCGACTCCGAGAGTTCCCTTCTCGCCAATCCGGCGGACCCCCGCACGGCCGGTGTGTTCGACAAGACGATTCGCGGACACACCGACCAGTTCCTCCTGAAGTTCCGCAAACCTAAGTAGTGAGGAAGGCGACCCCGGGGCACGCCATGCCCTGGAAGAGAACTCAAGGGCGCTCGGAAGCGCCGAAAGTGCGTGGACCTCGCCCGCGGCGCGAATCAATCATTTATTGACACGGCCGTCGCGCCGATGGTGACCCGGACGATGGGGATACTCGGAGAGTACAAAGTTCCAGTAGAGAATTCGAGCCATGCAAATCATTTTCGCCGAGTGCTCGTACCTCCGATTTGCGCTCTTACGGCTCTCGGCGGCATCGCGACCCGAACCGTGACGGACAATCCAAGGTCGCCCTCGATCTGATGGGGCAGCTTTATCACATCGAGCGGGACATCAAAACCGCCTCACCCGAAGAACGACTTGGCGTTCGACGATCGCAGTCCGCACCGATCGTCAGAGAACTCAAGGCTTGGCTCGATAAGATGGCCGATACCGTCCTGCCGCAAAGTGGCCTGGGTAAAGCGGTGTTCTACAAGTTGGGTCAATGGAGCAAGCTCCTGCCGTTCCTCGATCATCCGCAAATCCCGCTCGACACCGACCGGGTCGAGAACACCATCAGACCTTTTGTGATCGGCCGCAAGAACTGGCTCTTCAGCCACGCCTCGGCCGGAGCAATCGCCAGCGCCAACCTTTACTCGCTCGTAGAAACCGCCAAGGCCAACGGCCTCGAGCCGCACGCTTACCTCTCCCATCTCTTCGCCGAACTCCCCAGAGCCACTGCCCTCGAACACTTCGAGGCGCTGCTGCCCTGGAACATAAAGCCCGCCTTCACCCATCACGTTTGAGAACCCTCAAAAATGCCGAGCGATGCCATTCAGCTAGCGTTTGTGACGTACTCAGGTGAGCCCGAGATCGCCGTGGACGATTTGCCTTTGTCTCGTGAGCTCGAAAGGCGAGGAGTGGTCGTGTCCTCGTGTCCGTGGGACCTCGCAGAGATGCGCTCCGGATCGGCACGAAATGTTCTCATCCGCTCCGCATGGAACTATGACCATGCGCCCCAGGCGTTTCTGCAATGGCTGATAGACTTGGAGAAGCGAGGTGCCAGAGTCATCAATTCCAGTCGCATCGTGCGCTGGAACATTCACAAGAACTATCTCTTTGAAGCCAGGGATCGCGGCGCTACGCTTCCCCAGACCCGCAAGTTTGTTCCGCGAAATTCAGATCCGAGAACACTCGCTGCGGAGTTCTCCAGCCACGATCGCGTCGTCTTGAAGCCCTGCGTTTCCCTGGCGGCACATCATACGTATCTCATCCGAACTGGGGAGATCGTCTCGGCCGTGTGCGATCTACCCAATCCGGAGCGAGAGTATCTGCTCCAGGAATACATGCCGGAGATCGAGGCGGGCGAACTCTCATTCGTATTCTTTGCCGCCGAGTTCAGTCATTGCGTCCGGAAGACCCCGAAGCAAGGTGACTTCAGGGTACAGGGCGACTTCGGTGCGACGCGCAACATACACGTGCCGACACCAGAACAGATTCAAGAAGCATCGAAGCTCTTGAGCCTAGCGCCCGAAGTACCCGCCTATGCTCGGGTCGATGTTGTCATGCGCGGATCGACGATGGTTCTGATGGAGATCGAATTGATCGACCCGATGCTGTTTCTGGGGTGGGCGCCGCACGTAGCTGCTCGGCTGGCGGACGTGTTGTTGCGCCAGTTCCTATAGCGCCGGACTCGACCGGGAACCGGGCGTGCCCGCCCCGCCGCCAGCTGGTACGCGTGGCGCCGTCAAGTACGTGGTTCATCGATCGCTTACATCGCCCGCTACGAATGGAGACCTTGTCGTATGAATCTTAGTCAGCCGCAACGGTTCACTGGAGGCAAGACTGCGCTTGGAATGCTGAATCGCTTACGTGATTTAACCAGGGTACCGAGCTTAGCCACCACCGTATTGAATGAATTTGCACCCATAACAAAGATTTCGAGGTCGTTTCCTCGACTACTACCACGGGGATCTGAAGTTCGGGCGGGGCAGCACCTACCGCACAACCAACTTCAGCATCGGGGACCAAGTGGAAGTGGACCCAGAAGACCGCAACCGGCGAACGCGCGATCTTCCTTGAATCCGCTCAGAGCAATAACAACCTTGCTCAGCGGAAAATCGCGAGGAGGCGGGCCCGGTTCCAGGCAGCGCATGAAATTACCCCCCATTTGCTCTCCTAACAGCGCTTGTTTTCATTCTAGGCGCCTTGTTCGGCAGTACTAGCGGTCTGATCTTTAGCAATGGTGAAAAGATCGGCGAATTTCCCGACTCACTTGAGCGTTTTTGCTACCCGAAATCCCATGATTGCGTCGCGATAGTCGGCAGGATTGCGCTCCCGGCTGGCCGGTCGCAGCAGAAATGCCGGAAACATCCATGAGCCGCCGCGATCAACTCGGAGGCAGTTGCCTTGACTGTCCTTTGCCTTCGGATCGCTCGAAGGCGCCTCGTTCGCGCGCCCGTCGGCGGGAACTCCGGCGTAGCTATTGTCGTAACAGTCCTCAGTCCACTGCCAAACGCTTCCTGCCATATCATAAAGACCAAATGCGTTCGGTGGCATCGCGCCCACTGGATGTGTTTCGCCAGGGTCGCAAAAAAGACCGGTCATTACTTTGCAGCCGGAGTTAGCATTGAACCAAGCGTGGACAGGAGCGGCAGCGTCGTCATCGCCCCAGTAGAACTTAGTTGTCGTTCCGGCGCGCGCGGCATATTCCCACTCCGCTTCGCTGGGCAGCCGGTAAGGCCGGTTAGCTGGGGTCGCGCCGCCGCGATTCACCTTGCGGTTCAACCACGCAATATAGGCACGCGCATCCTGCCAGCTCACGCACACGACTGGATCACGGTCGGTCTGCGCATGGCCGGGGCTTTCCCAAGTCAACTTCGGATCCTTCTCCCATTTGAAGATGGCGCGGCCGCGGCCACAACCATCCCCGACCGGGTATCCCGTCTCGCGAGCAAATGCCGCGTACTCGCCACGAGTGACGTCATACTTGCCCAGAGCGAATGACGGCAATGAGACCAGATGTTGTGGCGCTTCATCGGCAACCGCTTCCAAACTACTGCCATGGCCTGCCGCCCAAGATTTTTCCTCGGCTGATGAGCCCATGGTGAAGATGCCAGCCGGTAGAACGACCATCTCCGGGCAGGCGTGACATTCGCGAAGGACGGTGCCGGCGGCGCGCGGCGTTGCTGTCTCCTGCGCCACAGCGTGCGTCGAAGTAGTGAAGCCACAGGTGAGCGCCAGGATGATTCGTAGTTTTTTCATTCCAGTGCGCAGCGAAATCATCTTCTTTACGCTCTGTAATAGCCCTTCACTTAGTCGAGGAACTAATAGACGTTATATCCGGCGCCGCTCTTGAAAGCAACCGCGCGTAGAGAGGGATGCGAGACATTCTTCGACACCTTTTATTGCTCTACTGCTACCAGCGAACGCGTCATCTTCCTCGCATCCGCTCGGAGCAATGACATCCTTGGTCGACTGCGGGTTTTCAATGTCTCTCCAATGTCGCGCGACCGGATAGCGCTGCCAAAGGTTGCCCAGCTGGGCCCCCCGGAACCAAATGCGGCCCAAGGTATCCATACGGGACCCCTCAATCCCAGATGGCACTACACAAATAACTCGAAACTCTTCGGTCCGCTCGAACGCAATTATATTGACAGTTAGTAATATGACGAAGTAGAGTTTGTAGGACTAGCTAAGTGCGGAGAGCCGCACGTGAAATGTGCTGGGCCCGCGATATAGCGACAGAACCGCGTCGCACATCCAGACGGCCCGTGCCAAGAAGCAGGCGGCCCTTGGTGTGGCTCCTACGATATTCTTTCAGGGAAGCTTCACGCATGAAAAACCAATATGCAAATCGTCGCCGACTACGTCGCCGGCCCATATTCCGCAAAACTATTTGACTGCAAAGAATTCTCGAATCTTCATGCTGAAAAATCAGCCCAACAGCCAAGCATTGCGCCACCGGTCCGGCGAATCATTACTTTGGTGAGACGCGGAAACCAGAATAATTACGACAGGAACCGTTATGAAAATTATGGCTATCGTGATCGCCGTCGTGGCGCTGGTTTCCGGGGCGCTTGCCTTGGACAATTCAAGCGCCGTCACCATGGCGGTCGCCGACGCCTCGCGCCCAGCCACGGATACCGCGCGGGATGCTGACCGAAAACCGGCGCAAACTCTAGTCTTTATAGGCATCAAACCGGGGGACAAGGTTGCCGACTATGTCGCCGAGATGGGCTATTTCACGCGTCTCTTTTCCAGCGTCGTCGGCTCCAAGGGTCACGTTTACGCCGTGGAGCCCACCGAAGCCGTCAGGTACGACCCGAAGGATGCCGCTACGGTCGTCGCGGAGCTTCAGGGCTATGCCGTCGCTCACCCAAACGTTACCATTACGACGGCCGCGGCGCTCGAAGCAATAAAGTTTCCGGAAAAGCTTGACGTATTCTGGATTTCTCAAATCTATCACGACCTACACGACAAGTGGATGGGCCCGGCCGACACCGCCGCGTTTAACAAGGCGGTCTACGCCTCGCTGAAGCCCGGCGGCGTATATGTAATTCTCGATCATTCCGCCGCTCCGGGCGCTGCCGCAGAGGTAACCGAGACGCTGCATCGCATCGAGTCCTCGACCGTTCGACGCGAGGTTGAAGCGGCGGGGTTCAAGTTCGACTCCGAGAGTTCGATTCTCGCCAATCCGGCAGACCCCCGCACGGCCAAAGTGTTCGACAAGACGATTCGCGGTCACACCGACCAGTTCATCCTGAAGTTCCGCAAACCTAAGTAATGAGGAAGGCGGCCTCCGGGCACGCCCTGGCCTGGTAGAGAACTCAAGGGCGTTCGGAAGCGCAGATAGTGCGCGTGACCTCGCTCTGGGCGCAATGGGCGGTCGCGAGCGCCTAGCGACGCGGAGATCGATGCGAATGCAGACGATCGGGCGTACATTGATTGTCGGGCAACCGCACCGCCAGAATCCATTTATCACCTCGTATGAGCGCGACACGGTTTTGGATCTCTCTAATGGCCGCCTTCGAACAGAAGCGAAATCAACCTGGCCTGAATTAGACGGAGGTCAATCAGAATCACAAGTGACTGCAGTGAGCGGGTGAAGTAGGCGACCTGGTGCGGCGACTTGCCGCGATGGCGTGGCCAGCTCGCGCGCTCCCTGGCTCGTGTAGGAGCGGTAGAGTTTTACGATTCGATCGTCCCTGACGAGGAGCTGCCTGCTCCAACGCGGTCATTCCAGCCGAGTTGCCCCGTTTACTAAGCAATCTACGACGGTTCGGTTACCTCTTATTGAACTCTGCACTGATCGTAATCGTCGTCGAGCTCGGGCCTGAAGATCAACTTGGCGGCGAATGGCGCGATGTCACGGAAGTGACGAACCCCGATGAAGAATTCCAGACGGGCGATCTGGCCGGCTCGGGCGGCGACGTTCCGCCGACCTCCGGCGGCATCATTTACCGCGAAAGCTTCTTCGAAGCGCGCCTGCCCTTGATCGACGATCATTTCCTGGCGCAGTCCCTCGCGCTGGAAACCGGCTATCGCTATTCGGATTACAGCCTGGGTTTCAAGACCAACACCTACAAATTTGGTGTGGAGTACTCACCCATCTCGGATATCCGTCTGCGCGGCAGCTTCCAGCGAGCGGTTCGTGCGCCCAGCGTCACCGAGCTTTTTTGCCGCAAGTCGTGGCGCTTGACGGCAACACCGATCCGTGCGGGGCTGCGCCGGGTAAACTGCCTCTGCCACGCAGGCGCAATGCCTCTCGGGCAATCCGGGCGTCGCGCCTGGGTCCTACCCGGTAACGCCAAACTCGGCCAATCAGTACAACGGTTTGGTCGGGGGTAATCCGGCGCTGAAACCGGAAACCGCGTTGACGACTTCTGGACACCGTCGTTCGTGCCGAACCTGCGGCTGCAAATCGACTACTTCGACATCAAGATCGAGAACGTGATCACCACGATCGGCGCCGACGCGATTCTGCAGCAGTGCTATAACGCCGGCAATTTCTGCAACGACATCCATCGTGACGCCAACGGCTCGCTGTGGCTGTCGAACGATGGTTTCGTGATCGATTCACTCGCCAACGTGGGGAAATTGGAGACGCGGGGCGTCGATATCGACCTGTCCTACGGCTTCGATATCAGCGCTGCCGGCAAGATTCGCACGAACCTGGTCGGTTCCTACGTCGACGAATATATAGTGACGCCGATCGCGGCCGATCCCAGCACGAAGTACAATTTCGCCGGCCTCTATGGAGATACCTGCAGCGGCGGCGCATCCACTTTGAACCCGATCTTTCCGCTGGCGGCACACGCTGCGCACGACGTGGTCGACGCCTTGGCAGGGGCTCGATATCACCGCGTCATGGCGCTACTTCTGGCCATGAAGCTCGACTCTACGAGCCCGCAAGCGAACCTCTCGGCATTCCCGGCGACCGTTGCCAACGGTGGAATTGCGAGCTCGGATACGAGGATCAACGCGTTCAACTTCCCGCAGTTGTACGACGCGTTGGGTCGATTCATCTTCGGCCAGCTCACCGTTCAGTTCTAGGCCGATTGAAGGCAGCGGAGGTTAGAGCGTGGTACGAGCGTCCACGAACGAAGAATACTGTGTGGCGAAGCGAAGAAGGTATACCAAACGCATCGGCACCAAAATGTGGGAAAGCCGGCTGCGCAAGGGTAGTTTGCTGCTTGCGGTCCTTGCTATCCTGCCACGCGCGTCTTTACGGTTCAGAGATCCGTCGCCGCCTCGAGCAGATCGCGGGACTGACGGTGAGTGACAGTGTTATCTATCCGCTTCTGCGTCGACTCCAAAGAACCGACTTTCTCGAAACCGAGCGCATCGACCCAGCGGTTGGCCAATCCAAAAGGTATTTTGCCCTAAGCCGTAGCGGCCATGAGTATTAGTTGAACTCTCGAACATTTGGAACGATTTCACGGACGGTATGGATCGAGTGCTGGCCACGTCGCACAGGAGTCATCACCAGCCCGCCGACTGGGACCTCGCAACCCTGTCCGAAAGCGCCACGGAGCCACAGCATACAGGCGCGACGTTGGTCGACCAATCGCTTGTTCGCTCATCATCGGCACCGCTCGTTGCGCCACCGCCTGCGCAAATCTCAACCAATTCAGCTGTAGTCGAGAAGGTGTCATCCGCGGCTTCGCGTGTGCAGCATCTGGCGGATCCTGAGTGGGGCTACTTGATGGACAACTTGCATGTTTGTTCCCGAACTCAAAAGGGAGGGCTTAGGAAAGCAGCTGATGACGGCCGTGGTGGAGCCGGTGTGGCGCTTCAATCCTTACCGCCGCTTGCGTCCGGCGATCGCAAGCCGTTGGCATTCGCGCACAATCTTTTTTGACGGCTTGTCGCCGGTTTGGATCCAAGAAAGGTGGTTGAAAGCTGATCACACGGATCACGCTGGGCCCGCAGCTGCGGGGCCTTCGTAGTACTACGACTAGCGCGATATGCACCGACCTGTCTCGGCTTTGCCAGGGATAATTGTTGCAGGATCGACTACGCCAAAGGCCACTTTGCCCGCTTGTGTGCGGTCGGTCGAAGTACCTCTTTATCGCTGCGCTTGACATTGAGCGGCGTTGGCATGTTCCATTGGCGCCGAAGGCGAGGCACGTCGCTGCCAGCTCCCCAGAGAGCGGGTCCCCGCGCCCGCTATTTAGCGAAAATTGCGGATGGAAGATTAATATGAAGCGGCGCTATGCGGGCGACCGTGATCGCAACGCGCCGACCAATCTCGAGGGCATGCCACGCTCGCTGGCGAATCGGGACAGGGCTATCCGAGGCTCAGAGGCTTCTCCAAGAATTGCCGGTTCATCACGCCGATGAGAATTGGAATGAGAGCTTCCTCGTTGGTGCAAGGTGCCTCCCTGTCTCCTGAAAAAGACTCGCACTGGCGCGGATCGCGGATGCCGTGGCGCTACGGCTGATATTACTTCCATGCATCCCGAAACCCCCGCCCCACTTTGACCGCCCTACTTCGGGGCGTCGTGGGACGACCAGACAATACTCAGGATTTTCCACTTGTCGCCCGCGGTCTTCAGTACCTGCCAGGCTTCAACGCCATAGCGCGCCACTTTGGAATCCTGTACGAATTCAAAATCGAAAATCACCCAGGCGAGGTGTCCGTCTTGCGTAATTTTGATGTTGTAGAATCTCTCCTCGATAGACCCACGCGTGCTACCGAGAAATTGAGCGAACTTCCCATAGCCTCCACTCGGGACGCCATCGAAATTGACGTCTTCTTTGTCATTGATCATCTTCACCGTCGCGGCGCTTGCCGGCGAGGCAAAGAGAATGTCCGAGCTGAACACCAGCGTCGACATCTGTTTCACATTCTTGTCCATCAGTGCAGCACGAAAATCCTTCGTCAGCTGCATGATCGCGTTGACGTCCTCGGAACTGCTTTGATGGCGACCGATATAGACTGGATCTTGAGCGAAGGCCGCAGTGGAAAACAGGAGTGCGACGGTCAATGCAGATGCGTTGATCAGGCGATTCATGGTGCGATTTTCCTTGGTTGACGGGGCCGGTCCCTATTCAAGGGACGCCGCTAGGTAGTCCTTGGAGCAATATGAAGACCCTGAGTTTGACCGCATTGGCCCACTGCTTGGAAGCGCCGAGCGGTGTGGACGCTTACGCTGCAACAAGCGATGACCGGATACTACTTGCGCGATCGCGCCGCCCGCCGCTTCGCGGGCACACCTCTGCGGTGCCTCGTCACGGGCTTCGGGGTGTCGGCAGCCTCAAACAATTGCCGCAAGCCTTGTTCCAAGTGTTCGACAGCCTTCCCCAAGGCGCCAAGTTGCCCAGAACGGACTATCGCGACGGACGGGCGCAAGTCAAACGATGGAGGGCGCAATACTTTCACCGTGTCGATGGAATCATTCCTAACAATAAAGCGAGCAGGCAGCAGCCCGACACCATAACCGGACTGAACGAACGCCAGCTGCAAATGCATGCTGTGGATTTCAGCCGCAATCATTGGGGTGAAGCCGTCACGCTCCATCCGATCGAGGAGTCTTGCCCGCAGCGGGCACCCGGGCGGATTGAGCACCCAGGGTGCTCGGCCCAAACTTTTCCAATCACCGTCAAGGATGCCTGCGGCGCCTTGAACGATCTCCATGCGGTCGCTCGCGATGATATTCGTCAGAAGCGGTGCAGGCGCGGTTCTACCTTCGGGCAAAAGCACGACAGCAACATCGAGTTCACCCGCGAGCAGCCGGTGAAACAGTTCACCGGTCAGTTCGCTCAACAGCCGCACTCGGACCTTGGGGTATTTTTCAGTCAGCGCCAGAATAGGATCGATAAGCGTCCCCTCGGCCAGGGGGTGCGCGAGCCCGATGCGCAAGAGGCCGTGAGGTTCGGCGTCGCTCGAGGTAAGAGATTTCAGCGCCTCGGTCCGCTGCAGCAGATCTCGCGCTTGTTCGAGCACCCTGGAGCCAAGCGAGTTCAGACGCGGCGGTTTTACCGAGCGGTCGAGCAACTCGGCACCCAATGCCGCCTCCAACCTTTGCACCTGCCGGGTAATGGCAGAGGGCGTCCGGAATAGACGATCAGCTGCACCGGCGATGGAGCCGGCATGGGCGAACTCAACGAGGGTGCGTAAATCATCGAGCAAGGGAGTCTCCTAAAGCGTTCTTCCGACGAATAACAGAATCGTGCTCCAATGGTACTATAATCGTGATAATAATGAAGTGGTGGAATTTCCTATCTTGCATCAAAATATCAGCAAGTTCATGTTTCTGCGGAAATCTGTATGCCTCATG